>Ga0315903_10003683_pt1 | contig 21014 bp, 37 predicted proteins | sample LakEriMetagenome_7_FD_203524 | JGI IMG/M metagenome (GOLD analysis project Ga0315903, IMG submission 203524) | Freshwater fungal communities from buoy surface, Lake Erie, Ohio, United States - Buoy 2 MA119 | ecosystem: Environmental > Aquatic > Freshwater > Lake | place: USA: Lake Erie, Ohio... | reverse complement strand
ATGATGAGGAACTTGAGCGACTCCGAGGTTTGCTTAGGCAGATGTTCGCTAAGCAAACCTCTGTTGTTGATGAAATATACGAAGAAATAGAAAGAACTCGGAGGATTGACGAGAACACTCCTTTGTATCTTGAATTCAAGTCAAACAAAGAAGTGATGCAGGGTATATATAAGGCTATTGAAAAGGTTGAAGACCAGATGAAGGCGGTCGGGCGATGAGCGAAACCTTTGAAGAAATCGGAATCAAGAAGGCAAAGGCTGAAGGTCTACTTGCTTTAGATATGGGTTCCGCTCATAACAAGCCTAATAGGTACCTCGGCGTTGATCAGTACGACGCACCAGGGGTTGACTTCGCCTGCGACGTTAGGTCAGGACTCCCCTTTGAAGACAACTCCGTAGGCATCATTCGGGCCGTTGATTTTATTGAGCATGTCAAAGACGGCGTAGCACTCTTCAATGAGTTCTACCGAGTTCTTGCTCATGGCGGATACTTGGTAACCCGAACCCCATCCACTGATGGCCGAGGGGCGTTTCAGGATCCGACTCATGTGGCCTTCTACAACGAGAACTCATTCTGGTATTACACGGAACCCTTCTACCGAAAGTTTGTTCCAGAAATTGCTTGTGATTTCACGGCAATCAACCTAGGGACTTACTTTCCATCCGAGTGGCACGAAACCCACAACATCCCCTATGTTGCTGCAGACCTAGTAGCGAATAAGGATACTCTTAGTGATTGATCGCAATGCAGATATTTTGGATCGCCTGCTTTACGCCAAAGACAAAATCCGTGGACCAGGCGCACCCTTAGTAAGGGACTCAATCGCGGAAATTGAAAAGCTCCGCACCGAGTGCCAGCGACTTGCCAAACTTCTTATGAGTGAATACGTATTTGTCCATGAGCGACTCATTGAAGAAGTGGACGAAACACTCAAGCCGTACTTGGGCAACTCAAATGGGTGATGGCAACCGGACGCTAACGGTAACCCTGACCGAAGCGCAGTACGACACCTTCGTTGCTGCGATGCATGAAGCGGATCAGATTTGGAAAGAGCTTGGCATTGCTCGATCCAGCAACAGGCAAACACTCCTTCGGGGAATGGGTCGGCTTAGCAAGGCTTGGCAATCAGCCAAGAAAGGCTGAATCTTCTCCGATAGCAGTGCTATCACTATCCTCGCTAGTGCTTGTTTGCGCTGTAGAAATGACCGCATCAAGCAGTGCCGATATATCTGGGTGCGATAACACCATTTCAAGGTCTATTTGGTACCTGTTTCTACTGCTTGAATCTGTCCTCTGTACCAAACCTGCACGCACAAGATTTGTCATCTGTTTAGAAACGTTGTTTTCAGTCGTTCCGAGGCGGATTGCTGCTTCTCGGATCGTTGTTTGAGGATTCTTCATCAAGTCGCTAAGAATGCGTCCGTTCGTGGTTAGAAGAGGAACGGCGTCACCGCGATAGTTGATTAGTCGATACTCCGACAAGCACTTCAGTACGGCATCAACGATTTCATCGGGATCGGTTTTCCCGGCTATTGCCGATTCAAGTGGGCGTCGCAACGGACTATTACTTCCTCCCACATACATTGCTAAACCCCTTGACTGATTTACTTATGAGCCGGTGCTACCGTATCACCTTATGAATGGAGACTCCACTGGCAACGCTATTGGACCCGATTTTGGGGCAGCACTGAAGTCGCTTAGTTCACTTCAAAAAGTTCCTCGGCTTTGTGCCTTCGGACGATTCATTGAGTCATCGCCACCAGAATTTCAACAAGCCCTTCAAACGGCGATGGACTCTGATGCTTCACATAGAAGTATTTACATTGAACTCACGAAGGCTGGAGTTCGTGTAGGCAGGGACACATTCACTCTTCATCGCGTAGGGCGATGCATCTGCACTGGAGAAACATCGTGAACTACGACGAACTCGCCGACAAGCTCATCAATCTTGAAACAGTTGACGAACCAACCAAAGAAAAACCCTCCTACCCTTCCGGCTGGGAACCAGGCGTTGTCTGGGATGGCAAAAAGGGAACCCTGACCACCTCCACGTTGACGGACATTCCAACCGACTGGTCCGAAATCCTTTATGAACGAGGACTTGATCCCGAGGCCTATGAGGTAGTCGGCGACACTATCCGCTGGACGAGTTACGACGGATGGAAGCGTGATGCTCCCGGCGACGAGGCGTATTCTGCCATCTGCTATTCCTACAAAGCAGAAATCCGCCTCAAGCGATCAAGCCTTGGATTTGACTGCGAAGATCTCTATAAAGAAATTCGCAAGGATAAGTCAACCTCAAAACCAAAGGGCAAGGTTGATCGCACTCTGTTTGTAAACCTTAGCGATTGGCAAATCGGCAACGGTGATGCAGGTGGCGTAAAGACTCAGATTCAAGCGCTTGCCAAACTTCCCGATCAGATTGTTGATCGAATCAAACGACTCAAGAAGTCGGATCGTCCGGTTCAGCGAGTGGTCATTGCTGGCCTTGGCGACTTGGTGGAAGGAACCTGTGGGTTCTATCCATCCCAACAGTTCCTTACGGAAATTGATCGCAGAGAACAAACCCGAGTCGTGCGGCGCGCGCTCGTTGAAATTGTTCGTGCGGTTGCAAAGACTGAACTTGAAGTAACCGTAACCGCCGTCGGTGGAAACCATGGAGAGAATCGACAGAACTCCAAGCGCATTACGGGATTCAATGACAACGATGATGTTTCAGTATTTGAGCAGGTTGCTGAAATTTTTGCAGAGTCTGAATACAAGAACGTTGGGTTCCGTCTTCCTGCTGATCGCATGGCAGTTGCAATTGAATGTCATGGTCAGATCATTTCATTCACGCATGGACATCTTCCCCGACCCAGTTCAAATGCAGCAGAAACCATGTGGGGCTGGTGGGCCAAACAAGCGATGGGTCGCTACTACCCAGCGGTCGCTGATGCGAACATCCTCGTCACTGGTCACTATCACCATTTGAATGTGAAACAGCAGGAGGGGCGCACCGTCTTTGTCTGCCCTTCATTGACCGCCGTTGGTGATTGGTTCTCAAACTCAAGTGGCGTTCAGACCGTCCCAGGAACATTGACATTCGTCGTTGACGCTTCAGGCTGGAACGACTTGGAGGTCATTTCCTGATGTGGACTGGAATCATCATTGGAGTAACCGCTGCAGTGATCATTCTTCTGCTTCTCTTTACGCTGATTGCAGCACTTGGTTCAGCGGTTATTGCTCGCCAAGCTCAAGAGCAAGTTAACGAAATACGTCATCACTTAATGGATCGCGATCTGCTTGATTTGCTTGGAGAAGAAGAACTGTGAAGATTGGACGCATTGGGCGGGCTTCCTACAAAAAGCCCGCAACGAAGAGTCGCGCTACCACGCCAAAGATTCCAACTACCTCAAAACCGAAGACTGAGGCAAAGCCACCACCGGCTAGAGAGAACATGAAGCGGGAAAATGTTTCTCAAGTGACTCGAACGCTCACTCCCGAGGAAGTCCTCCGAAGCAGGCCGGATGGAACTGAGCGGGTTCAGGTCGTGGAAATTGAATGGTACGACGCTGTCAGCGTTGGCGGCCTTGACTGGGTATGCGAAGACGACATTGAAACCGATGCCTCTTTGAGCTTTGCTATCGGTTATCTCGTAAATGAAACTAAAGAGTCCATGACAATTGTGGCGCTCGTCAACGAAAGTCATTACGCTCACGGCATCACGATTCCCAAGGGAATGATTACTGCCGTAAGGAGAATTGGATGAGGGTAGGTTCGCTCTTCTCGGGGGGCGGTGGAGGCGATCTTGGGCTGCGCAACGCTGGACACGAAGTTGTGTTCGGTTGCGAAATTGATCCGAAGGCTCGTTCGGTTCTGCGATATCACCATCCCGATGTTCCGATCTATCACGACGTAAAGGAAGTTACTTATGACCGACTCGTTGCAGATGGGGTTGCCATTCCAGAACTCATCATGGGAGGAAGCCCCTGCCAAGACCTCTCAGTGGCTGGACGCCGTGGGGGACTGGATGGAGCGCGCTCTGGACTCTTCTGGGAACAATGCCGAATTGCTGATGAATGCTCTGCCGAGTGGGTTCTCTGGGAAAACGTCCCTGGCGCTTTCTCCAGTAACAAAGGAGCAGACTTCGCCGAAGTCCTTTTCGGACTCACCGGACACCGACCGACTGTTCCCGCTAGTGGATGGAAGTCTGGAGGAATCTGCATCGGACCAAAGCGAGCAGCAGTATGGCGAGTGCTTAACGCTCAGGCTTTCGGAGTCCCCCAGCGGCGCAGGCGAATCTTCGTTGTCGCAGGTCCTCGAACCTTGGGGAGAAAACTTGCAGGAGTTCTGTTTGAGTCAGAAAGCAGCGACAGGGATTCTTCGTCGCGCCGAAAAGAGGAACCGAAAGTTGCCCGCTCCACTCCGCGACGCTTTGGAACTTCTAGCGTCGGAGCAGCCACCGACATCGCCCAGTGCCTGACGACTAAGACCGGATCACGACTTGATCCCAATACCGAGTCATTTATTGTGGAACCACAGTGGATCGGATCGGTAGTTGAAGACGGCATTGCAGCACCGTTGCTTCATGGTGGCGGCGGTCCCCGTACAACAGACATTGACGGGGGGACTTGGGTGGTGTATTAATAGTGCATATCAGTAAATCGCTGATGCATGATGACCACCTAGGAAACCTATGAATACCTCTAAGCTCAAGGCAGTTCTTGCCGGAACCGCCATAACCGCTGTCGCACTCGCTGGGTGCGGAGCAGCCGAAACCAAAAGTTCCACCTCGGCTACTTCTGCCCCTACGACCAGCACCACTATTGCCAAGAAGCAAACGACTACGACCCTTGCTTCACAGGACATCCTCATTGAGGCTTACGTTTCAGTGATGAAGGATTACTTCCCCGGTACCTCTCGTTCAACTTTGATTGAACTGGGTCAAAACGCCTGCATGGTCATCAAGACCCAAGGTTCAGTTCTTGATGCAATGCTTGCAATCGCGAATGATCCCTCGTTCCGTGGGATGGAAGAAGCCGTTGGCTACACCTTTGGGACAGCCGTACCAGTGTTCTGCCCTCAGTATCAGGACGAAGTCGACGCAATTATCGCATCGTGATGGCAGATAGCCCTGACCTGAGTCCGAAGGCCGTATGGGAGAACCAACAGGCCCACATTTGGCTTACCAGTTACTCCAACGCCGTTGCTTGTGGCGGGGGGAAACCAGGTCAGGGTTATGTCGCCGTACTTCAGGCGATACCATCCAGTGAGGAATACATGACTGAGTCAACAGATCCCATCGCTTTCAATTGGCAATCCGGTGGCGACTGTCGTCTAAACCCATCCACCGAAGGAACGGACGCTCTTACCGTGAGCCAACTTCCAGCGGTCTTTGTCCCCACCGCCTACACCGTCCATGGTGAGCATTCCAGTGCCATGACGAGCAACGGCGACGCTGACGTTGCATTCCCCACCGAGGTGGCTAGGACCATTGACACCACGGGGGGATTTGCGACCAATCAAGGAGGCACCGTTGTGCATGACGCTAGGCATACCGACCAAGGGGACGCTGCTCTTCCCTCGTCCGGTCCGCAAGACGGTGCTAGTTACACCGTAGGGGGAGAGAGAGAAACCTATAGGTGGGTAGTAAGGAAACTTACCCCACTTGAGTGTGAGCGTCTTATGGGATGGCCTGATGGCTACACAGCAGCAGGGATCACCGATGAGGGTGAAGAAATCACCATTGCCAAGACCACTAGGTACAAGATTTGTGGCAATGGAATCGTCGCACCAGTGACCGAGTGGATCGGATCACGGATCATGGAAGTGTGTAATGAAGAGTGATGCATCGTACTTTCGACTAAGTAGCCGATCATGAAAGAAACCGAGTGGTGGGAAGAAATCGCCACGGGGGACTTCACTGAGTTCACCGGTAGGTGGGTACGGCACCATGTGTGTGGCAATGAATGCGCCGAAGGATGTGTGCAGGAGTCCCTCGCGCCGAAGCGGCCTGAAGAGCGACTATCTGGTGATATGCATTCATCAAGCATGCATAAAGGCCCTGACCGTGAATGGATGGAGCAGGCACGATGTGCAGGCATGACGCACAAGATGTTCCCGAGGGAGCATAAGGACATCACCTATATCCAAGAGGCACGGTTGATCTGCGCTGAATGCACAGTGGCCGAGGAATGCCTGACCTATGCGCTATCGTTCCCCTCGGGCGACATGCATGGGGTATGGGCAGGACTCACACCCCGACAGTTGGCCGCAGAACAACGGAAACGCAAGATCCGTCCCACCGTGCCAACCTTGGCGCAGATGTGGTCGGACCTAACCAGGGGGTAACCGTGGGCAAGCATTCCAAGTGCGATGATGTCATCGACTTCTGGATCTTCAAGTATGAGTCCGAGTGCGAAACCGTGGAGGCTCTGGAAGCCGCCCTCCGGAACCGCAATGCTGTCATCGATGAACTCCGAGCTGAAGTGCAGCGGCTCAGCGCACAGGTGTCATACTAGCACGACTGATGCCTGCTTGATGCCTGCATGGCGATGGCTTGACACCGCCGTTGTGGTCTGCTACCGTCTTCTCCGTGACGGCACCGGCTCTGCTGGTGTCTGGGTCCGATGTGGTTGGGCTGGTTTGTCCCCCCTCACCAGCTCGACCGCATTGGCCCTTCATTTGCCCTGAGAGCGATTCGCAGTCTCAGGACAACCGAATACCGCAGAAGTCGCACCAGCGGCTCCCGCCGAAGTCTGAAGCCGAGCTTTGACCTTCGCAAGGCCAGGGCTTACCGCATGGCCCAATCGTTGTCTTTCCCTCTAGGTAATCTTTGATCACTAGTTCGGGAGTTACTACTGGGGCTATGGGAGCAGGGGCATTGAGTCCACCAACGAGGATGGATTTCAGCGCCGTCAGCACCCATGCGTTTACGCTCATGCCTTCCGCTTCGGCAGCCTGGGTCACGTCGTTCTTGAGCGAGCCAGGCAGCCGTACCGTCAGTTGTGCTGGGCGGTCCGGATCGTGCCGTACCACATGAGCGGGCATTGGCTCAGAGGTTACCGTTGGAGTCGCGCAAGACCAGCGAGGTGAGATACTCGGTAACCGTCAGGTCCGTTGCCTCTGCTTGGTCGATTAATAGATTTTTGATGTGTGCCTCAAGCCGGATCGTCAGGGTTGACGGTTGGTTGCCATTCGGTCGGCGAGGAGGTCGTCCTGGTTTTCCCATGAGTAGAAGTATAGCCGATATCCGTATTGACAGGCTAATCCCGTGGGGGTAATATCCGTATATGCTTAACTATGACCGTGAGGTTCCAGACCCACACGACGAATACATTCCCGAGCTTGAAACTTCAGAGCCACCGTTCGTGGCTGAACCGGAGTGGATTGCCGAGGAGCGGCTCGCTGCTTTCGAGTGGACCGTCAAGAACAACTAGGAGCTAGCCCTCTACCTTTCTAGGGTGAAGGGGGTTCTGCGCCGCCAGGGATCATTGTTGCCTGGGTCACGGCGTTAAGGGTAAGCCGAGCGCTCATCCGTGTGGGGTGGCGAATCCGGTCCTAAGGATCCCCGCTCCTGGGTGAACAGCCCCGCTGTGGATAACTGCGCGCGCCTGTGGATAACTGGGGCGGGACTCCTCAGCCTTTGTAAGCACCAGGGAAGGCGTTGACCGGCTTGACTTGAACAAAGTTTGCCGGGTCTTCAAGCCATCCCGTTTTGTCGCGCAGGGTCTTACCGCACTTCATGCACGTTTCGGCCCAGGGATACCAGCGGCGAGACTCTGGGAGGTGCGGACAATCGAGGAGTTCCTTTGCCGCCTGGTCTGCTGCGGACCGAACGAACTCCGCCATCGACACGCCGGTCTTTGTCGCCGCATCCTTCCACCGTTGATGGCTCTCCGGGGAAGTCCGGATCAAGACCTGGTTGGATCCTTCACCTGGGGCTGCCCCAGTACTACGCCGTCGAGTCGGCTTCAGATCAGCCGCTACGGCTTCCATCGCTTCTTCAAGATTGTCTTCACTCATCAGAACACCTCATCTGGGGTAATTACTTCGTCAACGATTATTGCTTCCTCAATGTCGTCGCCAGGTGGCAACGCTGCGGGACTACCGCTGAGGAGAGCGTGGGTGGTTTCGGCTGGGAGTACGCCGGCCATTCCCATAAGTTCAATAAGCCGTCTGGCTTCGGTTTCTGGGTCAAACTCATCAACCGCCGCCGCATGGTCCGACACTTCTGCCAGCACGGCGCGCGCCGGGGTGGTTTCGGTATCACCGACAAAGTTGATGTTTACCGCTTCCATTCCCAGGAGCTTTGCCCGTCGATCCATAATCGACAGTGCTTGCTGTACCGCTTTGAGGTCTGGCTCAACCACAACTTCGGTACCGTCGTCCATTGTAACTTTTCTATGCTGCGTAAGTGGCCACACTGACTGCTGCAAAGAATCGAGCCGTTCAAGCTCCATCCGAAGAACTTCTGGATACGCCATAAGCGCTTCCTGGTTCATTCGAGAAAGTTGCCGTTGAATGGCGAAGTTCACCGCTTTAGTCGAAAGACCGAACCGTCGAGCAATTTCTTGCACCGCCGTTCCGGTTTTCCGCATCTGGAAAATCCGTAGATCCCGTTCTGCCAGGAACTCCCTGGTAAGACCGTCACCGTTGCTCATGTCATTGAACTCCTGAAACTGATGACCTCAAAGGGCATGATCGTTCCCCGCTTCATACGAAGAGGAAAGTTTCGTTCGTCGCGAGGCTCGCGGAAACCTTTCCATTCGTATTCCTTTTCCATCGTTGTTGGATCCCGAGTAATGCCGAAGCCGAATTCGGGCCACCGCATCCAAACCGCTGAATCCGCTGGCCTCATATCTCTGCCGGTGAGAGCATTACCGAGTGGAGCGTGATGCTCCAGCCAGAGAGTGACACCGTAGTTAGCTCTAAGATAGTCGAAGTACGTACAGACTTCGGTGATAAGAGCCGTTGAGGATCTGTTGCCTGGGTCTACATAGGACTTATAGATAGGCCCAAGGACGAGGAGTTGTGCGTCGGTCTTTATGATCTGCCGCTCAAGTAGTTCTCGATCCTTTGGATTCAGGATGTTGATACCGTCGGGCTTCATGTAAAGATCCGCCTCACCAGGACGCTTACCATAGTTGATTTTGAGCGACTCGACAAGTTTCCGAGCTTGCCGTCGAATAATCCGTTCGGGGTTTTCAAGATCAACGAATAATGTTCGAACCGGTGGGATTTCCATGTAAGTGAACGGATGAACACCGGCACCGGCGCAAATTGCAACTTGGCGCGCGAGTGTCGTCTTACCGACACCTTCCGCCGCAACGATGACCACTCGCTCCTGCCGTTCGATCAAACCGTCGATCAACCAGTCGTAAGGGTCCGAGGCCGTTTCGTTAACGAAGTCACCCCAGTTAACCAATCGACCAGTTGCTACAGTCTGCGGGACTTCTTCGGTAATCGAGAGAATCTTCCTGGCTTCCGCCAATCTTTCTTCAAGAGTCCCAGGTGTATCGAGAAGATTTTGAAGATTTGTAAGAACTGGAACAAATGGATCTGGTTCTCGAACTTCATCCTCGACTAAGTCTGCAACACCGCCGCCGTCATTCAGAAGATCCGTTACGTCTTTGTGTGGATCAGGAGCGTGCTTAATCTTTACCGTGCAACCGACATTGACTAATTCGTTTGCAACATAATCAGCGTGAATCCGACCAGGTTCGTCATTATCAGCGATAATCGCAATGCGCGCGCCCTGGAGAGCTGCCGTGTGATTTGGTTTCCATTTTGAACCCTGACCGTTATCAGCTCCTTGCGGGTTGCAAGTTGCGACAAGACCGAGAGCCGTCAGCGAGTCGGCGTCCTTTTCACCTTCAACAATGAACACCGGTCGATCATTCGCTACCGCATCGAGTACCGCTGGCAAGTTGTAAAGCGGCTTTTCAGAAAGGTGCGTCGTTGAATACTTCCAACCGCTACCGTCCTTGACTCTTTGACGGAATTCTTTTTTACCGTCTGGCAAAGCGAACCGTAAGACCTGGAAAACCAGCTCACCGTCACCGTCGTAATAACTGTAGGTATTTGTAAGTTCTCCGTCCACAAACTCGCTTTTCTTTTCCTGGTGCGGATGCAAGTCCCGCACGGTTAATTCAACAGATTCACAAATTTCTTCGAGTGAGCAAGCGCTTCCGCCTCGATGACACTTTGCTAAGACTCGACCGTCGCGACCTTCAACGATGCTGAGTGATGGAGACTTGTCGTCATCTCGACACGGACATTGAGCAACCCAACCGTCACCGGAGCGCCGAACGCTATTCAGGCGATTCAGGAAGTTCTCTACCGTCGGTGAAGCGACCGTCATGACAAAACTTCCGGGGCGTCCTCAGGAAGGGCGTATCTTTGGAGTTCATCACGTTGAAGCACGCTCGACCAAGAGGAAACGAACGCGCGTTTCTCAGGCGTACCAGCCTCTCGCATCGCGATTCCGATGAGTTTGTCAATTTCTTCATCCCCGCTACTGGGAGGATCAACTCCCATTGACACCGCTTCCCACCGTTGAGCCGCTAAGAACCACGCGCGCTCGGCATCAGGAAGATTGGATAAGCCGGTAACTCTGTCAATCGTTACCCGTCGAATTTCACCGACTCGTGGCATCCACCGTATGTTCTCCAAGATCATTCCGTCGACCGTCTTTAAAACTTCAACATATTCAAGATCAGCCAGGTAACGCCACCAGGTTCGATAAAGCGCAACTTTTCCACCGTCAGGGCTTCCCCAGTTCGAGCAAGCAAGATCAACAATCGCCGTAAGTTCAGCCTTCTGCAAGGAACTTCTCCTGATCGGTGAGTTCCGTCGCGTAACTAGCGAACCGTTCAATGTGTTCAGCGTCCCTCAGAATGAGTTCTACTGAGTCGTACCGTTTACCGCTTGGGTTATCCCCCATGTGCCACGAGGATTTCGCACAGCCGTCAATGGCGAGACAGCAACCGTCTTCGCCGTACCACTCGACAGCTCGAGCAATGAGCTTGGCGCGCTTTTCTGTAAGAACTGGTCGCAAGCCCCGACCCGAGTTTCTGCACGTGGCAATCCAGTAATCGAAAACTCTTTGAACTTTGAGTTTCGTGAGTTCTTGCTCTGCGGTCATCTTCGCCTTTCTCGGTAGGTAGGTAATGGATCATAAGGTGCTATCGGAGTGATAGCAAGCGCGAATATCGCGGTAAGAGCTAAGTGGTATTCCGTTTACGAGGATTGAGTAGAAGAAACCGTAGAACTAATTCTTGGACTCTTGTCCTCGTATTGGGTTTGTCTACAAACAACAAGAGTCTAAATCTTTAGGTAAGTCCAAGACCCCCCTCCGTTGGTTCCCCCAAAAACACCGTCGATACTTACGACCGTGCGCGTTTAAGAGAACCTAGTGAAAGGAAGCGTTTTACTCTTTGAAGTTTGCCCTTGGCCAGGGGTCACCGTTATGTGTCGGTGGTTGGTCCGCGAAGATAGCAGGTCCTGAGCCAGTCGCGCGCACTTTCAAAGAAAAAATAAATGGCCCCCAGGGAGGCGGATCCCCGGGGGCCGTGAAGGAGCTTCAAGACTGAGCAAGAAAGGCGGAAACTAACTCAGCCGAGCTCCTTCAGAACAAAAGGATACACCGTTAGGTAATCCTTGTCAAATTTTGTGGTGCTGTCTCTCCATGCTGTCACGCCTCGCCTCCCGACGACACTTCCCGCGGCGTTCCGGTACTACAACCAGGGAAAGGAGTTCCCCTCCATCGGTGGAATCCTTATGCTAACGGATAGTCAAACCATCCACGCTCAACCATGATACCGATGGCTGAATAGCCGACGATGTCCATGTACGTGTCGCTGACTGCCTCGTTGGCAGGGTCAATGCCCTTCTCAAGAAGATTCTCAAGTCGAGCGACCTTGTCGTGAGTTCTTACGATGAGTCCGAACTGACCGAACCGGTTGATGTTCTCAGGACCGTAGTCAGTTTGTTTCTTGATGAGTAGTTGCGTTACGTCCGCAGAAGTTACGCCGTACTTATCTTTCAACACCGCTAAAGCAACCGAGCCAAGCACTTGCCAGCTCATAACAATTACGTCGGAATAGTTTTCAGTCTTTGGCTCGGTTTCCACCGTTGCCGCAACCGAACTATGCAACCGTCGCAAAAGTTTCACCGTTGCCTGGTCCGTGCCAAGAGCGACATCGGACTTACCGTCAATAAGATTTACAGCGACTTCCGCCGCTGCGTTCCAGGTCATGAAGCCTCTTTCTCAAAGAGGGCGTCAAGATCGGAGTCGGTCAACTCGTGAGCGTATTCAACGATCTTCTCGTCAACCGTGTCGATTACTTGTTGGAGTGTTGGCTCATCCATAAAGGTGATGATGTCAAACTCCCTGAATGACTCCAATGGTTCGTAAAGCGATCCAATGAAGATATTGATCGTCAGACTTCCGTTGTACCGGAACTCAATGACGCCTTCGTCACTTTCCTTGCGAATGACAATGCTTGTCATTTAAAACCTCTTTCCGTTGTTGGTTGAATTGTTAACCGAAGCATTCATCACAGAAGTCTTCGGGTTCCCAGCATTCACCGCAGAAGTTGCAGCAATAGCAACAAAACGGTCCTGCTGAGCTTACCGTGCCAAGCGTGTTCTCTAGGACGTTTTCACGCCTTCGAGAGCCACGCCAGGCAAAGAATGCTGCCCAGCCGAGAAAGCCCATCAGCCGATCACCGTAGCGATGATGTGGGCGGTGATGGCGATGATGGCAATCACGGCAGGTAGCAGAGCTGGAAGAATCAGATCACTCTTCATAACAGTCCTCGCAGTAGTGAAAGACCGTGCTGTTGAGTTCAACGAGTTTGAGGTTTGAAGTCGGTAGATCCGATTCGTAACCTTCAATCGGGAAATCCGACCCGCAACCGTCGCACTCAAAGTGTGATTCCAAGTAATCGTCATACTCGGGATCAATGTAGGGTCCGTCGCATTTGCCACAGACGCAGTTGATGGTTTCCATTGTTTCGCCTTTCTTGCAGAGGCACTTCCCCTACAGGTAATAAACGCACGAAGTAGTGCAAAGTGTGCGGTCAGTCAATCCAGGTCACTTGTGGTTGCTGGATTCTCATCACGCCATCACTGACGATCTGTCGCCAATGAGCTCCATCCTCACCGCGCCATTCAAACCACGGTGCGCTCCCATCATCGGATGAAAGAACTGGAGCAAGAGCGGCGATGAAGACATCTTCTGAACCGGTCTTATTGTCGTAACCGAGGAATGAAATCCCACCGTTACCGTCATCCTCAAACTCAAATCCGAGTTGCTCCAAGATTGCTGCAACGTCTCGACAGGTTTCGGGATAGTTCCATTCCATCCACGAGAACCAAATGTCCTCGTGCGGACCTTCAATCTTCTGACGGTTCTCTAAGGTTCCGCAACCACCACGTTTGAGTTCGTTGTGGTTATTCAGCTCACAAAGAATCTTGTAAGCCTCGTCGAGCTTGTCCTTGCGGACGTATGCGTTGTTGCCTTCTAGAGTCACGTAATAACCCATGTTTGCTGCCTTTCTGTTGGGGCCAGGATGGCCGATTTGGTTGTTTGTATTGTACCCGACCACCGTTTAGTGGTCAAGTGCTAAGTAAACGCACGAAGGGGTCCAATGTGTGCTGTCTTGGACCCCTTTCGTGGTCAGTACATGTAGCGAACGATTTCGCGTGAGCGGAAGACGATTTCTTTCAACCGAGGATCGGTGTCCTCCGTCAGTTCAAACCGAGCGAGTTCGGCGACTAGCGCCTCGGCGTCGGATTGGTACTCGTCCTCATCGTCGTCCTCGTGATGCGATTCCCAAGGGCAGCGACCGGCTGGTACCGGAGTCACTGAGGTGGAAATCGAATCGTCCCAAGAACGACCACAGGTTCCGCAGGTGACCGCAGTCCCTATTCGTCTAGCGTCCGCTAGTTCTGCACCCTTGAGCGCAGTCACTTCGTAGGTCATATCGTTGCCTTTCTGTTGATGGCCGGCATTTCCGGCTTCAGTAGGTAAACGCACAAAGACCCCCAATGTGTGCTGTGGATAACTTCAGGAGCTGCGGACCTGGCCCCCGAGCAGCCCCGCTCGGAAAGTTTCGTTAGAGGAGGGCGGGACTGCTAGGCTCAACGCTCATGAATCTGTCTCCACACCAGGCGCGCTTCGAAAGAAATGCAGAACTTGTGAGAAAGCTCGTGGCCAAACGAGGGAACTGCAACATCCCTCTCGCCCTTGTGGTTGACGATGAAGGCGACGAGGTGAAGATCGGACGCTGGGTGGGCTACATGAAGACACAGCACAAGCAGAATCGATTGGACGCCTACAGGATCGCGACGCTTGAGGCCATTCCTGGCTGGAGCTGGGAGGGTAGGCGTTCGGGTCCTGAACCCAAGCAGGCTGAAAGGGACAGCGAGATTCGCAGCCTGAGGCGACAGGGGATCACGCTGGAGGCGATTGCGTACAACTACGGACTCTCCAAGCAGCGAGTTGCACAACTCTGCGATGGAATAAAGCCCTAGCGCGCGCCAAAGCCCACTGAAGGTTGATCTTCAGTGGGCTTTGACTGGTGGCAGCTCGAGGGTTAGGAGGCGGAAACCGCCCCGAGCGGCCTTCTCAACTCGCGCAGGTGGCGGGAACCCACGCGAGGAGAACAAGGGGAAGGACTCTCGCCCCTCCCCCAATCCTCATCGGCGCAACCAAGCATCGGTGCGGGCGATGTGGCCAATCGCGCGTGGTTGAAGTTTTCCACCACGCTTGACCTTGACGAGAGCAGCAACTGCTTCCTCAGCGTCATTGACCATGTGAATCTTCTGTGTTGCGACGATCTTGCCACAATCTTCTGCCAAGTTGTCGTGGAAAGAGTCATGTGAGTCGGTGACCATTCCATCGCAGACCCAAATGATGGGTTCGTTCTTCTTGCGCTTCTTAACTGCAAACTCAAGCGCAGGACCATCAACTCCATTGCCACCTTGACCCGAGTGGATTCGATCGCAGACCTTCCCATCTTGAGCAAGAACCCAAGTATTCGGAACGCCAGTGGAGTTCGGACGATGGCTGTAGCCGATCACGGTGCAACCAGGAGCGGCTTCAAGAATTGACCAAAGGTCTTTCTCGTCCAAATGCATTGAACCGGACTGGTCAATCAAGACCACGCCACCCTTGCCCTTGATCGCACGATCAAAGACGCGACGCTCGGGATCAACCAGCATCCGATTGATTCGGCGCGGGTTCCGACCGACGTTGGTGGCGACACGCTTGCGACCAAGTTGACCGCTAACACGTCGCGTGAGCGGAACTCGGTCAAGCAGCAGGGGAGCAAACTCGCCCCTCTTGCCACGACCTTTACCGGAGCGGACCTTCTCCTTGATTTCTTCGGCATCAATTTCTTTGCCTTCGCCATCTTCGGATGGTTCGCCAGCATCAAGACCAACTCGCAGGATTTCTGCGATCTGTCGAGTCCAAGTTTCAAACCCACGGGCAATGCCACCCTCGCCAGTCGGCGTGATGTCACCAAGCGAACGAGGATGAATCTTGCGAACGAGCTTGACCATTGCCTTTTCAATTTCACGCAATGCCTTTCCCCATTCGGGATCAATCTTCTTGACGCCTCGCAGGAAGTCGGCGGCTGCCTTCGTTCCTGCCATTGCGCCAATGCTAAGGACGGCACCGTTCCAGTCACCTCGTTGAGCGACTCGCTCACCACTGGTGGATTCACTGCCATCGCGAAGATCGCTGGTATCAAACCCAGCCTTCGAAATGAGAGTGTTCACTCGGAACTCCTCTGCTGCAATGACAGCCTGAGGATCAATGTCATCCATTGATGTGACCGCTGTGCCGATGTCAAACGGTGACACTCGGACGTGCATCAGCTCATGGATTCGAATGATCCGACTCGCTGCATCCTGACCGTAAGGGACTCGGATGCGTTTGTTATCAAGGTCGGCCCACGCCTCGCCGCGCGCTGCCTGGCCCGCCTGAACTTCCCATGTGTCGCTGCCATGCTGTCCGGCACGAGTGACGAACTCCGGCATAGCGACATTCACCTGCTTCACTGCTTTACTCATGTGCGCCTCCTAAGGCTGTAGTTGGTTGGAGTGGGAGGGGCCGAAGCCCCTCCCGATGGATCAGACACCAAGCCGGTCAACCTTGAGTGCATCAAGGATGTCCTGTGAACGCTGACCAAAAATGATCTTCGCAGCGCGCTCTTCACCCAACGATGAGCGAAGGTTGTCGAACGCTTGGAAGGTACGGATTGAGAACCGACGCTCGGGTTCGGCATCAGCAAGACCAGCGGCAGGGCCACGAAGGTCAGGCGAAATGCTGAGCAGTGCGCCAGGGTGCGGAGTGTTGATCCGCAGTGCCACGGGGAACCGATCCTTGAGAGCTTCAGGAAGGTCTTCCATGTTCTCAAGGTTCGTGGTCATGATGACCGAGAACCCTTCAAGAGGCTTGACCTTCTCGCCCGTGGACGGGTGTTCCCACTCGGCAGATTCCACCGAGTCGGTCATGGCAAGGAGTAGGGACAGAACGTCACCGGAGGCCTTGTCAATTTCGTCAATGACGAGTCGACCGCCAACCTGCCCGTTGCCTCTCCATGCCTTGATGGCAGCGCCTTCAAGCCACTGCCAACCGTCGTTGCCCGCAGGCATCCAGCAGCCGGTTACATCGGCAGCCGTCATGTCTTCGGTACAAACTAGACGGAACGAACCAGCGGTGACGTTGCCCTCGTTGAGGCCTGCGTAGGTCTTTCCGGTTCCTGGTGGACCGAAGAGGATGACGCGATCAATTCCCGCTGTAATGACGTCGGAGAAATCACTCCAACACTGAGGTACTTCCGTTACTGAACTCATAAATGCCTCCTAAGGCTGTTTGTGGGGTACTTCCCCGTTGGTAGGTAAACGCACGATTCGAACGAAGTGTGCGGTACTGCTAGCTCAGGCTGAAATAAATTCCCAGCCAGCCTGAGCTAAATCGGTGGACTCGTATGAGTAACCGGAATTTGGATCAATGTTCCGGAGTAGGAACGGCGACCAACGATCATCGCGATCAATTGAAATCACGACGTAGGTTGCTCGCGGATTCGCTACATCCGAGTACTCAACAATTGAACCGATGCTGACCAGGTCAGCGACCTTGTACGGACTAGAAACAATCATGTTGCTCTCCTTACTGGTTGGGAGGTACTTCCTCCTCGGTTAATAAACGCACGAAGTGGCCCGAAGTGTGCGGTGGGAGTCGAACCCCCACCGCACTGAGTCAGGCGACGTCTTCGGTGTCCACTGCGTTGAAGGTCACCTTGACGTAAGGCGACCCAGCAGCGACGGTCGTGCTGACCGACTGAACAACGGTGGGATCAATCAGACCCTTGAGAACCGCCTCATTGAGAAGCGACTCATCCACCTTGCGGGTGGTAACAGTGATCTGCTCCCACACGTCAGCCGAAATGAGCTTGGCGAGTGCCTTCTCATCACGCTTGACCTTGTTCCCCTCAGGGACGACCACGGTCACGCGGTCACCATTCGGGAGGACGTGGGTCTTGACGTCGTTAGCGACGAAGACCTCAATTGCAGCCACGTCGGCGTTCTCCTTGTTGCGCTGGGCAACCAGGACGGCGTCCTTGGCCTGTACTGCGCCCTGTGCCGCGAGTGCGACAAGGGTTCCTGCTTCCACTGTTACTGACATAACTGCCTTTCTGTTGATGGGGTATCTCCCCGTTGATAGATAAACGCACGAAGTGCTTCGAAATGTGCGCTCCGTGACAGGAAACATTCTGACAGGAGGGTGTGACAGTGGTTGCCACACCCTCCCTAGATCAGAACGGGCCGATTTCCTCCACAAAGAGGTGGCCCGGACCGTTGCCTTCCTCATCCTGAGAAACGACAATGTCTACGGTCTTACCGTTAGAGAGCTTGATACGGAGAACCGGCCAAACCTCGGGCCAATCGAATTCGTCCCCGTCTTCGCCTTCTACGGGCGCTCCCCAGCCGATGATGGTGCCACCGACTAGTGGCTTCAAGTAACTCTCTACGTACTTCTTCTGACTCTCTATGCGAGATTCCTTCTTGGTTGCTTCCATGATGGCCTCCTAGCCGTCTTGCGGGGGAATTTCCCTCGCTATGTATGTAACGCACGAAACGGTCCGAAATGTGCAGTCGGTGTTCTGTGGCTTGTGGCACAGTATGACACACCGGTGCGACATCAGCAAGTTTCGCTCAAGTGGTAAACGCACGATGTGGGTCAATGTGTGCTGTGGATAACCCTGGGGATTTCCTGTGGATAACTACTAAGTGGTAGCCCTGTGGAAAAACCTGGGGATAAGCTCGGTCGAGCTGGAAGCCCCGCCGGATTTATGCGTGGCGGGACTATCAAGAGGGGGCCACCTTTCGGCAGCTCCCCATGGATCAGCGATTGATGTCGCACCAATAAACGGTGTCGTTGTCAATCTTTCGAACTTGGCTGACCCAATGGCCAGGGCGTTCGCACCACTTGTCAGCGAGGCGCTTAGCCTCTTCAAGCGCCCTTGCTCCGGTGCAAACTGACCACTCGGCATCGTCGCTCTTGAGGTCTTGGGCCATGGCGACATACGCCTGAAACTTTGTGAATCCCATGATTGTTGCCTTTCTCTCAGGGGTACTTCCCCTTCGGTATATAAACGCACGAAGTGGTGCGAAGTGTGCGGTGATGAAGGGGCGAGGTTTCCCCCGCCCCAATCGATCACTCCTCCTCATCACCCCAGTCGTCTTCGTCCTCGTCGTCCTCATCCTCGTTGATGAATTCCACGACCAGCCTGGAAATCCGACCGCTGGGGTCGCGCTCCACGTAGACGGGGTACTCACCGTCGCCATACCCGCTAGAAACGACTAGAGCAGTTCCCTCGCCGAAGGGGGCCGAAACCTTCTCGTTCCCAATGGCATCGCAGAACTTGCTCCAGTCCTTAGCGACTTCCTCGCGATGCGATGCATCGTCGGGGAGTGTGTAACACGGGTCGCCAACCATGACGATTCCCGCGTCCACAAACAGACTTCCGATCTTCTCCATTGTCTTGCCTTTCTTCGGGGAGTCTTTCTCCCCTTCTAGGTATATAACGCACGAAGAGCTCCAAAGTGTGCGCGCGAATCGAAAGAAAAAAATCCTGGTTTCGCGCGCACATTTCGGGTAGTTTCGTGCGTTCTACTAGTGACGGGGAAGTACCCCGAAGGAAAGGTGAAGCAATGACTACCAAGTACGAGGTAACGATCAAGTTCCTTGTGGAGGACGATGTTCCTGAAGAGGAACTCAACAACTTCCTCGGGGAACTACAGGCACCCGCTGATGACCCCTCAATCGAGGCCTACGTCTACAGCGTGGGGGTCAAGTGGACCAACGACAGGGGCGAGTCCGCTGGGTCGGCCCACGGGAAGGTAATTCCTGCGGAGGTGTTGGCGAAGGACCCAGGAACTTGGCGAGAGAGGGATCTGCTCTGATCGGAAACAGCCCAGGGGGAACCCTGGGCTGTTACGCTCGACAGCCCCGCTGGATATAAACACGGCGGGGCTACTGAAGCAGGCAAGCTCCCCCAGGAATCGGAGGAGCTTGCCTGTCTATTGAGTCAGACCTGCTCGATTGCCTTCTCACGAAGGTCGTTCACGGCGTCAATCCATGCCTGCCAGTCCTCTTCGCCTTCACTTTCCAGCGAAGGAAAGTCTGAGTCCGGCACGTCGTAGACTGACCCATTGCCATTCTGGAACGAGGCAGCGCCAACGGACTGCATACCCTCTTCGACCCAGTCGGTTTGGAAGGTAAGGGTTGGGAACAGCAGCGAAACTCGCTCCAGACCCTCTAAGGCTGGCGACCACGCGGTCTGGTAGCGAACCGCTAGACCGGCATCGTCAAAAGACACAATGTCGGTTTCGCAGTCGCCCCACTTGGTCCCCCAGTTACTGAGGCACCATGAGTAGCCGCTGTCGGTAAAGGCTCGCCCGAAGACGTTGCCGTTTTTGTCTGTAATTTCCTCGCCTTCGAGTTCCGTTGGGAACGGAACCAGGTTCTTGAGGATGGTGATGGATTCGTCGGCATTGGTAATCGCCGCCAGAAACTTCTGAAGTGATTCGGCATCGCCGGTCACCGTCAGGCTGTTATCGCACCAGTTAGGCATTCTCAGACCTCCTCATCGCTAAGGAACGGATCCAAGTGATGGGCTTCTGCGATGGCCCACGCTGGGGCGAAGTCTTCGCCTCGCCAGTGGACACTTGCCGGCAGCTCAATGGAGCGGCTGCTGTCATCCTCGTTGATGGCGTCAATGGCTGCGATGCACACCGGAATCATTGACTGAGGGACGGGTGGATAGTGATTCGACTGAAGGTGCCACGATAGGGCGACCTCAATCGGCGCGTGTGCTGCCATGTCTACTGCTGATGATGCTCCCATGATGGGTTCCTTTCTCTAAGGGGTACTTCCCCTGTAGTAGTAAAACGCACGAAGTAGTGCGATGTGTGCTGTGGATAAACCTGGGGAAAGCTCGAGCTTCTCGGCACGAGCTGACAGTCCCGCTGGGGGGATAAGCAAACGCCCCCCGAAGGGGGCGCTGCTCTTGAATTAGCTCAATCTTCGGGTGAGGTCGGCAACGAAGTCGTTGTCGATTCCTTCTTCTTCTTCATCTAGGGTGCGCCATCCATCGCCAGGTTCTTGGCTTGGATCGTAGACATTCCCATCAAACAGAAGAGATTCGCCTTCAACGTCAAAGCGCCATTGAATCTTTCCGTCAATTAGTTCGGCCCATACGACATAGTGATACTGGAGAGGTTGCTTACTCATGCGCCCTCCTTGCCTTCGTTCCGAACTTCAACCGGAAGGGGGATTCCCCAAGTGTTGAACGAATTGGAACGAGTGGCCGCTTGGATTGAATAGTCGTCAGCGACGATGTGGATTCCTTGGATGGTCACGAGAACCTCGCTGCCATCTTCAAGGGTAACGATGATTGCTGTCTGCATTACTTCACCTTTCTGTTGAGGGGTGTTTCCCCGTTATTGGA
>Ga0315903_10003679_pt1 | contig 21022 bp, 22 predicted proteins | sample LakEriMetagenome_7_FD_203524 | JGI IMG/M metagenome (GOLD analysis project Ga0315903, IMG submission 203524) | Freshwater fungal communities from buoy surface, Lake Erie, Ohio, United States - Buoy 2 MA119 | ecosystem: Environmental > Aquatic > Freshwater > Lake | place: USA: Lake Erie, Ohio... | reverse complement strand
ACATGTTGCCAGATTTGAAACACAATAAACAAAGATTTTATGAATTTGCCAAGGAACAAAAATACAAAATGGAACATCTATTTCAGTGAGATGGGTATAAGATATCATGCAAATCATCCTTGAACCAGGTCTGGCTCTTAACTATCTCAGTCATGACAGTGACATCACTGTGGGGCATCTTGCCATGACACCTGACATCTATGTGATTAGTCTTAGGACACTGATACAAAATTGGCGACATGCCAGAATCCTTGACATACTAGAACTAGGCGGTCGTATTATTATAGAAAAAACAGATGAAAGTGTGGTAACTCAATGGCATATAGCATCCAATCCACATTATTTGTCTAAAATGCAATCAGGACAGATACGTTGGATCACCGGCGGAGATGCACCCAACGGAATAGTTAACTTAAACTCAGAACATTTTTTGGCAGCCACTATTGGTAGTCAGCCCTACGGTGTTCCATTGCTAGATTACAACAGGTACAATCGCAAACACACATTTCTTTTTACAAATCGAAAACTGCGACCACACAGACAGTATCTTATTAATCTTTTACAAAAGCAAGAGCTATTGGAAAATGCGTTATGGTGCAATCACGACAAAGACATTACCTGGGGGCATCCTGACTTTAACAAAGTGTATTCTCAGGAAACTGTGGAGACCAAACATTTACCCGCAGGGTATGATGTCGATGCTGACTGGGTTGACGGAGTTATTGTTCCAGCACAATACAAGGAAACATGGTTTACATTGGTTTCTGAAACAGTGTTTGAAACGCCGGCAAGTTTTCGAACTGAAAAGTTTTACAAGCCTGTGTTAGCTGGGCATCCTTTTATAGTGTGCGCTAACCGTGACTTCTACAAAGATTTAAAACATCTTGGATTCCAAACGTACGGACAATGGATCGACGAGTCATTTGATAGTATCGATGACGGTCAAGAAAGAATACAACGGTTGGTACAGGAAGTATCATGGCTCACGCAACAAGATTTACCAAAATTTTGGGAAGAAACCAAGGAAACACGTTTATATAATCTACGCCATGCATTTGCGATACATAGTAGTCAACAACAGACATTTACACAACAGCTGAAAGATTTCGTCAATGCCTAGATTAAATAACGAAACCGACCTCGAATACAAACGCAGAGTGATTGACATCAAGTCCGAATCATTCTGCGGAGCCAAATGGTACAATGCCACTATCTGGCTGGGTTCAGGCATGACCACCAGCTGTCATCATCCCTTGCCGCACCGAGTGGAAGTAGCAGAAGTAGAAGCTAACCCCAAAGCCTTACACAACACACAAAAGAAAAAAATGGAACGTGAGCAAATGCAACGTGGCGAACGTCCCCGAGGTTGTGAATACTGTTGGAAGATTGAAGACATTGGACGAGACAACATTTCAGATCGTGTTTACAAAACTGTATTATACTCAGATGAGGATCTAGCACATGCATACCGGACACCACCCAGTGAAGACTTTGATCTACAAACACTGGAAATCGCTTTTGACCGTACTTGCCAATTCGCTTGTTCTTATTGCAATCCGGCTTTCTCAAGCACATGGGTGCGTGATATTAAACAACACGGATCCTACCAAGGATTGATCAGCGACGGTCGCAATCACTTTACACATCCGCATGATTCGGCACAGCTCTATACCATCAACGATCGTAACCCTTATGTGGAAGCGTTTTTTAAGTGGTGGGATTTGAGCCTGCACCGCACTCTCAAAGAACTACGCATCACAGGCGGAGAGCCTTTGATGTCAGGTTACACATGGAAACTGTTGGATTGGTTCAAAGAGAACCGTGGTAAATCTTCTACTCGCCTGGCCATAAACTCTAACCTAGGCATGTCAACAGAGGATGTAGTCAAACTGTTGGATCGAGCACAAGGTGTTACACTGGATATCTATACCAGCAACGAAAGCCTGAACGAAGATGCTGAATACATACGCGACGGACTCGAATGGAATCAATGGATGACCAACATGCACATGTTAGCTGGCAGTGGCCGCTTGCGCGGACTGCATGTGATGTGTACTATCAATGCACTGTGTTTGGAAACTTTGCCTGACTTCTTGAACCTGATGTTGAAGTTCAAACAACAGTACGGTAGAGATTTTCCTACCTTTACATTGAACATACTACGATTCCCCAGCTTCCAAAGTCCTCTGGTACTGCCCGATGACATCAGAACACAATATAAAAATAACCTACAACAATGGTATGACGACAATAAGAACAGTGAACTGTTACATCAGATGGAGATCAATCAGGTGCAACGATTGATCGATTATCTTGACGTTGTAAAAACCCCGCATTCAGATACATTTGATCGTGCTAGTTTACACAACGATTTTAAAAGATTCCACGAACAATATGATCAGCGTCGCGGAAAGGATTTCCGCAAAACATTTCCTGCCTTGGCAGATTGGTACGATTCATTATGACAAAGAAAAGCAACCTTAGCAACTACAACTGGAAGGATCGGGTGCCCAGTTGGATTCCAATGGAACAACTAACAGAAAAGCAACAACATCGCTTGATGCATTCTGACACATTTTGTATGTTACCCTGGATTCATTTACACGCCTGGCCCGATGGCCGTGCCTATCCTTGCTGTTTGGGCAAGGCAGAACATCCGGTGGGCAACTTCAAAGAAAAATCTATGAAAGAAATCTGGAACGACGACCCCATGCGACAGATGCGCCGTAACATGCTGGAAGATCGACCCTGTGCTGAGTGCGGAGACTGCTATGAACAAGAATCAGCAGGGTTTGCATCCATGCGTAACAACTCCAACAAGAACTTTGCTCAACACATTGACTTAATAGATCAAACGTTGCCCGATGGTACCTCGCCAGATATGAAGTTACACTATTGGGACGTGCGCTTTAGCAATATTTGTAATCTTAAATGCCGTAGTTGCGGTAGCATTTTCTCAAGCCGTTGGTATGACGATGACATCAAACTCTGGGGCAAAGAGCTACGCCCACGTGTACAGTTTGCTGGACGCCACGAAGAAGATGTCTGGGAACAAATGCAAGAACATATTCCGCATTTAGATCAGATCTATTTTGCAGGTGGTGAACCCTTGATCATGGAAGAGCACAATCGTATTCTCAAACTCCTGATTGAAAAAGGCAACACCAATGTACGATTGATCTACAACACTAATCTAACTGAACTACGTTTTAAGAAAGAAAGCGTGATAGATCTATGGAAACATTTCCCCAATGTATGTGTGGCCGCTAGTTTAGATGACATGAGAGAACGTGCGGCAGTTATCCGGTCAGGCACAGACTGGGCGCAGGTGGAACAAAATATTCGAGATATCAAACGCGAGTGCCCGCACATTGATTTTATGATCTCGCCTACATTGAGTCTTATGAACATATGGAACTTTGTGAAATATCATCGTTATATGATTGATCAAGGATTCATTGAACCCAAAGATTTTAATCTCAATATCTTGCAAGGACCAATGAACTATCGTATTGATCTACTACCACCAGATATCAAGCAAAGATTCAAGAAAGAGTTTGAGGAACATATTGAATGGTTGATTCCTAGAGATCCTATACAACGTGCAGTTGGCGGGTTCCAAGCCGCTATTGCTTTTATGATGTCCACCGACAACAGTCATCTGCTTCCAGAGTTTTGGAAAACAGTAATGGATCTTGATTGGGCTCGCAATGAATCATTGGAACAAGTAGTTCCTGAACTGGTAGAAATAGCCAGTTACAAACCAGATCACAGAAGATTGCCTATTGATCGCAATCATCGTGTGCTGAAACAACACAGTCAGTTTGAATAATATGAAAATACCACACGATAAGTTTTGTGTCCTACCCTGGGTCAGCATTGAAGCCAGCCCCATTGGCACTGTGCGTCCTTGTTGTTTGGCTACAGACGAAATCCTAGACGATGCCGGCAACAAATTCAAACTCAATCAAGCATCATTCCAAGAAATACAAAATAGTCAGCATATGAGATCTCTTAGAGAGCAGTTTCTTGCGGGCGAGCAACCCCAAACTTGTCGCCGTTGTTGGAATGAAGAACGTGCTGGCCGTACCAGCAAGCGTATGCATACCTTGGATAGACTCAAGCACATGGGCATCAGTTCTGAATGGACAGCAGATGCCAAGCCCTTGATGTTCTTAGATCTCAAACTGGGTAACATCTGCAACCTTAAATGTCGTATCTGTGGATCGTGGTCGAGTTCGCAGTTTGCCACAGAAGAACTCAACTTCATCATTGACAAGGAAGAAAAGAAAACTAGCTTCCACTATCAAATGTTACGTGATGGCGCATGGCCCCGAGAGAGTGAGCAGTTTTGGGCACAGTTGGATTCAGCCATGGGCGAAGTTCGTTACATAGAGTTCACAGGTGGCGAACCTTTTATGATCCGTGAGCATTTTGACCTGTTAAAAAAGTTAGTTGAGAAAAACTATGCACATCAAATAGAAATACATTATAACACCAACGGTACTCAGTATCCTAAAGAAGCTGAAGAGATTTGGCAGTATTTTAAACATGTAGAGATTGCGTTTAGCATTGATGATGTTGGGTCACGTTTTGAATATCAACGCACCAATGCAGTATGGACAGAAGTTGTTGACAACATTGAAAAGTTCCAAGCCATGCGCGAAAGAAATCTCAACATGACTTTGCAAGTGTGTTGTACAATCAATGTATTTAATGTAATGTATCTTGAAGATGTAGCACAGTGGATTGACACACAGGATTTTGATTTTGTATATTGGAATATGTTGCATGATGCTTACTATTTTAGTATTGGCACTTTGCCTGCGGAAGCCAAACGTGTGGCCACTGAAAGATTGACAAAGGCCAATGTTCCTGCAAAGTTCCGAGCAGAGTTTGACCGTGTGATTGATTTCATGAACAACGGTGCCAGTCTTGATGGACAGCTATTACGCATAAAAGTCGAAGACTTAGATTTTAAACGTCAGCAACGGCTAGTAGACTACTTGCCAGAACTTGCTGGTGCCATTGGATATCAATGATTGACTTAGTATTATTACCTGAATATAAATCTGCGTTCATGACTCGCTACTTGTTGCCAGTTTTTTCGCAATGGTTTAGATTCCGGCAATGGGATGCCAACACTACCTATGATAAAAGTTCATTGTTTGTAACACATCACAACTCTGACGTGGAGTTAGCCAACAGACTGTATGAACAAGGCTATTGTGTTGCAGTTGAAGAACTTTGGGAATACAGAGATCCACATCCACGATTTCATACCATTTCTTCTCTACGATGGTTTTGGATCAATGAAGCGCATTGGTACATGATGTTGGGGTACGACCGCTATTATCCTACAAGAAACTACAGCAAACTTGCACTCATGCCCATGTGCAGACCACGTCCTCACAGAGACATGACACTACAAAAACTAGCACCTTGGCTTGATCAGTTTGTTTGGAGCTATCATAATCGTATGTTGCCCAACGATCTTTCATTGGAAAAACGAGAGCCTGGTGATTTTATCAACTGGCAGCGATACTTTAATCCTGAATGGTATGACTCTACTTCTTTTTCTATAGCAGTAGAAACCATGATCACAGGACGTGGGTTCATAACAGAGAAAACTTGGAAGCCCATCGCTTACATGCATCCTTACATGGTGGTTGCACCCAACGGCACACTGAAACATTTACGCAGTTGGGGATTTGAAACCTACAGCAATATTTTTAACGAAAGCTATGATGACATAGATTTCAACGCAGGCAAACTAGATATCATTGCAGAGAATGTACGTTGTTATCAAGTGCAACCCTATGATGACGAAACACGAGATCGTGTGTCTTACAATAAAAATAGATTTTACAATCTCAATCTCTTAAAAACGGTGATCAGAGAAGACATACTAAATCCCTTGCAGGAGTTTATCAATGCGTCCTGACACACTTTGTATGGCCCCATGGACTCATACCTATCTGTCACCACAGACTGAGCGTCGTATGTGCTGTGCGTCAAGAGAACCTGCACAGAACTTTGAGCAGTACATCGACACTGCCGCAGGCACAGGTCGATATATTCCTATCACATTAGACGAACATTGGAACTCAGAACACATGAAGTCAGTACGTCGCAGGATGATGGCTGGAGAGACTCTGCCAGAATGTGATGTATGCAACAGCAAGCTCTTAAATACAGACGTCTATCGCAGTTATTTTTGGGGTTTGTTTAGCCACAAGTATGATGACGCCATGCAATCAACCGCTCCTGATGGGTCAACTACAATGAAGCCCGTGAGCTGGGATTACAGATTTAGTAATCTTTGTAACTTTAAATGTCGTATGTGTGGTGACATGCTGTCAAGTTCTTGGGAAACTGAGGAAAAGCGGCATGACATGGTTGACTGGTCTAATCCTAAAAACAACTGGATGCGCCCTGAAGTCAAACGTGAAATCACAAAGTTTCAAGACACACAGATAGAAGCAGAGTTTGCCCAGGCAGTAGAAGAACATCGCGTAGAAGAAATCTACTGGGTGGGCGGTGAGCCGTTGATGTATGAGCAACATTGGCGATATATGAAAAGAATTATTGAACTAGGCGATGGCCCTAAACTTTATGCAAGATACAATACCAACCTTAGCCGCGTGGATTATAATGGGATTAGTCTTTATCGTGATTTGTTATCAAATATACGTGACTTCCAAATCTGTGCAAGCATCGACGGAACAGGACAAATCGGAGAATACATCAGAACCGGTCTGGCCTGGCCCGTATTTCTAGACAACTTCTGTCGTGGACTAGAAATAGCACGTCACCGCAGACAAATGCGCCTGGACTTTACTTTGACCTTACCAGGCTTGTTCGAAGTAGAAACCATGCAACGCACAGCTGATGAGCTAGGTGTGGATATCCTGGCCAAAGTAGTATTTGCGTTTACTCCTGACATTGTAATGAGTCCATTGGCTTTGCCTAGAGAAATACTAGACCGTAAAGTAGATGAACTGGTGCCTGCTACACGCGGCGCACTACAAGATGTGCTACTACAGCTCAAGCAAAGGCCCACGTTTGAAGAACAATGGCCAGATCAGTACCACGCAGGTATTGCACGAGGCAAGGCTCGTGTGTTAAAATTAGAACAGATAAGAAACGATTCGTTTACAATGAACGACATATTGGAAAAAGATGCAGACATATATCGCTGGTGGCAAGACATTAGACCAAGTAACGATTGAGCTTAAGAACAGACAAACACAAGAAGTGTTTCCTGTTCGTATCAATGTGTTTGACAACTCCTTGAGTCACAAGTGGCTCCAGGCTCTCAATGAACTTTTAAAAAACAACTATCATTTAGAAAAGAACTACTGTTTCTTTGGCTTTGTCGAGCATAAAAGAAATGGCTGGCACATACTCAACGAAGTAAATCGTAGCATCGATGCCATCAACCGTGCTGGGCTTGGATATCATATTGACGATTACTTTGACATGAGTAATACCGTCACAGACGAGCCTATCGATGGTCGCACAGCAGGACGAAACATACGACAGGAAAAGCTCAACTGGTTACATCGCTACTTTGAAGATCTGCAGGGCGTAAGTGGCGCACCAAAAGAATATTATCAACGGGCCGATGCCAAAACACGCTGGCATATTCGTCAGCTTAACTTGTTGTGTCATGAGTTTGAATCCTGGGCACTAAGTTATCGTAAACAGATAGAAGCACCCGAATGGCAACGACCCAGTCAGCTGATGTGTTGGCTTAACGCACCGCGCTTTGTACTGGATGAAAAAGACTATGAACTATTCGGCATAGAAACGATCAACCGTCCTCTGGGCGGAGTATTTGTTGGAGTAAACAAAGCAGTGGGCAAGCATCATTGGGAAGTGTTTCAAGATGAAGGCCGGGACAGCCGCGTGGGCGAGCTAGTGTCAACTACATTGCGCAGTCAAACAGAAGCTGCCGGTGACTTTGACATAGAGTGGGCCAACAATCCCGGCAACTACGAGTGGCAAAAAACACGCCTTAAAGAGTTTCGAGAATGGTTAACAGTCAATGGTTTTGATCCTGAAGATCCTGCACTGACCATTGGTCATCCGCAGATTGGACAGGTTGATCTCATTGATACATTCTGGACAAATGATTACCAGGCCATCTGGCGCCGCCTAAATACACATCTCGATGTGTACAGCGTGAGTACCACAGATGCCCGAGCAGTGTATGATTATTGCTGGAGTGACTCTGACTATGCACAACAACAGATCAATATTATAGGACATACAAAATGAAATGGTTACGCAACTTGATCAACAGGATCCGACTCGAAATACGCTATCGTAAAAAACTCAAAGAACTTCGCAAACGAGATCCTTTTATTTACAAATGAAACATATCTTAGGTATTAGTGCAGGGTTCCACGACGCCGCGGCCACTGTCATCAACTCAGATGGTGAAATAGTTTTTGCCGGTCACTCTGAACGTTACAGTAAAAACAAAAACGATCCTGCAATATCTCCAGAGTTACTCAATGAACTCTGTGCTTGGGAATACGATACCATAGCGTTTTATGAACGTCCTTGGGTACACAACCTTCAACAGATTTATTCTGGCCAGCGACATTTTGGTCCCTGGACCACTCGCGGTGCGTTAAAGCAACACCTTGGCATCTGGTACCAAACACCTGCTCGACGGGAAGTCAGCTTTAATCATCACCTAAGCCACGCAGCCGCCGGCTTCCAAACAAGTCCCTATGACAGCGCGGCAGTTGTTGTGATTGATGCCATTGGCGAGCTAGACACTATAAGCATATTCCGAGCTTGGTACGACAACAAAGGTCGTGCGCAATACAAAAGAGTGTGGCGACAGCGTTACCCACATTCGATTGGCTTGTTTTACAGCGCAATGACTGATCGAGTTGGATTGAAGCCCATGGACGAAGAATACATAACCATGGGCATGGCCGCCTGGGGCAAGGATTCTTGGTATCCTACACTGTACAATCACGTAGTAAAAGATCACGAAAACGTCAGACTCAACGAGAACTTTCACATAGGTGTTGATGCTACTTTGCTAGAAGCTGCCACACCAGAAGATATTGCCTGCGCCACACAGTTGGTAGCAGAAGATCTCATAATGAATGTGATGCAAAGGGCTTGGGAACTCACAGGAGAAACCAATCTTGTGTACATGGGCGGTGTGGCACTAAACTGTCTTGCCAACAGAAATCTTGGAGACCTTTATGAAAATATTTGGATCATGCCTAATCCTGGTGATGCTGGTAGCAGTCTTGGTGCTGCCGCTCTGGCTCATGGGCATAGAGTTAACTGGAGAAATCCTTATCTCGGTCATGATATTCATGGCCCTTATCCCGTTGTGGAGCTTATGGATAGGCTACTTGCTGAACAAATTGTCGGAGTTGCCTCAGGAAGAGCCGAGTTCGGACCCCGCGCACTGGGAAACCGTAGCCTCCTGGCAGACCCTAGAGGTAGCACGATTAAGGAACGAGTCAATGAGATCAAACGTCGCCAACAGTTCCGACCATTCGCTCCTGTGATCTTAGAAGAATGTGTCAACGACTATTTTGAAATGCCAGAAGGATACTCAACCAGTCCTTATATGCAAGTGGTAGCACGATGCAGGCATCCAGATCATTTTCCGGCTATTATACATGTAGATGGAACTAGTCGTGTGCAGACTGTGAGCCGAGATTGTGGTTCGGGTATCCGACAACTGCTGGAAGCATGGTATTTAGAAACAGGGTGTCCTATGTTGTTGAATACCAGCTTGAACATACGAGGAGAACCCATGGTCAATGACCGAGCCGACGCTGATCGTTTTGAAGCAAAATACGGTGTTAAAGTTTGTAGTTAGTTCTTAAGAACGGAAGCAAATGTTGTCGAGTCCAAGATAAATGCCCGTCAGGGCTAGGATGAAAATCATCCATATCGAGTAAGTCATTTTTGATTGAAAAACGATATAGATTTTCCACACTGTATTCAATCATGCTATTGTATTTTGATTTTAAATCATCATTGAGATGATCACGTATTTCAAAATCATATCCTCTGTTGGGGATCGATCGATCTAAATAATCTAAAAATAAAAATTTATATTGTTTTTGACGCAAGTAATGGTACAACATTGACACGTAGAGATAGTTTTCTACAGTTCTTGATTCAATACTTTTTATCTGATCCATATCTTTAATACATTGAGTCTGAGCATTTCCTTTGCTTTCAGGATGATTTCCGCCACTGATGCCCGATACTACCGAGTCGGTATAACTAAAGGTCATCGGAAATCCATTCAATGAATTATCGGATATGATAGCATCATCTCTATTATGACAACTCCACATTACGATCACCAACGTATCTGCAGGATTGAGATTTAGAGTTTCTAAGGTCCATATCACACTGTGACTGATATGATAGTTCCCAGCACCGGGCAAGGAACAATCATAGACTTGGTCTATGCCAGCAAGATCTTTAATATAGTAAGGCCAAGTAACAGCACTGTTTTCACTGTTGTTGTAGGTAAAACTACACCCGCTGACTAAAAGATTCTTATATCCAAGATCAGTTTCTGTGGCAAACTGTTTTGGGATCAATCTAGTTTTCATAGGTAAGACTCTAGCCCACCTTTGCGTCGAATGTCTTGTGTACAGCAACTCACTCCACCGTCCCAGAAGTAGCTGTGTCGCAGTTCACTAATGATTGGCTCAATGCGATGTTTTTTGCAGAAATCAAAAACGTCTTTGTTGTAAGCTGAAAAGATAACATGACTTTCGTCTAGCACAAGACAGTTTACATCAAACACAGTTTCGCTGACAAAGCCAACCCAACTGCTTAGATATTTGTCTACAAAGGCAGAAAACTCAGCAGTCGGTGTTTGTCCTTGTACATACCAAGCGCCATTGAAGTTTTCTTCTTTAAACTTGCCAACTTCCATGGCAGCCCAGATAGAACTATCCCAAATCTTGCACACATCCCAACTAGGAAAATCTCTAGCCAAGTCTAAGTTCACATCATGTTTACTGCTCAGTATTACTCCGGGCTTGAGTATGGCAAATACAGCATCACCGTGACCGTCTGTGATAGCTTCATGGATGCGATATTCGGATCCTAGTACGTTGTCTACAATCCAACGGGTTTGTTCAGGCTTCAAAAAGTCTGAGTTGTCAAAGAATACATCACGACCCACACGCACAATACAACTAGCCGACGCACCGTTGAGTATGCAGTTGGGATCCCAAGTTCCGTTATGTGGATCAATGACTTGATCTCCGTATGAAGAGCAAATATCATTGAGCTCGGCTACAGGTAACACACGTAGCAGTTTATTACCCAAAGTAATCTGCCAGTCTCTTGGTGTAAGAGGTGGGAGAGGCGCTCCTTCTCCAGATGTTTGCCAAGTTTGAAACTGATCTCGGTTGGGTAAGCTAGGTCTGCGTACAGTGGCACCATAGGTTTCTATAGTACGTTGTAGGTTATCAAGGTCTTCGGCTGTCTCTGCTAAGATCTGTTGTAGTTGATTTCTAACCTGAAGGTTGTCAATAAAATCAAAATAGTCTGGATCATAGGCTCTTCCTACTATGACTTCTTCTAAAGGTTGCCAACTGGTGTAGCTGTTTACGATATTGTTCATTGTTTTGTAAGTTCTCTGATCAAACTATTTAAACGATCCTGTTTGTTGCTTAAAAATAATCTTTGGTTGTGCAACAGATCATCACGGCAGTCAATATAAAGTTGATGCAAGTCAACTTGTGTTACTAACCGTTCTATTTCAGTACAGGCCATATCCCATCGACGAGTATTGTTGGTCTCTTGATCGTAGCTGTGGTCAATCACATGATCAAATATTCGATAACCCATTGACTTTAACTGTGCAATACTGCCTGCAGGCGCTAATAATAAAAACGGCTGACAGTTTTTAATAGGTTTAAATGTTTTTTCGGTCAGAAACGTTCCGCCGCTTTGATCAGCATCTAAATGTGTTTCGAGTATGATGTTGAGATAACTGTCATTGAAGTGTTGATGTACCGTGGTGGCATACAGATTGTGCGTGGCTGAATCTAACTCATCAGCACGGAAAGGTCCGCTGTTTAGAAATTGATGTGTATCGGCACGGAGTCCATTAAATTGATCAACTTCTATTGGATTATCGATGTGTTCATCGTCGTTGATCAACTGTTGCGTATTGTAAGAAAAATATCCTGATTGATGCAAACCTTGACGCCAGAGTCGAGCCATGGTAGTAGCTCTCCACCATTTGTGTGTTCGAACTAACGCGGTGTACTTCTTTGTTCTTTTAATGCTGTGATCAAACGCTATGGGAGGTTCTTGGTTGCGTAGTTGATACAAGCATTCGTCATCAACAAAATGTGTGAAGTTCTTGATCTGTTGAGCCGCTGAGTTCGCACTGGTAAACTTGATACGATCAGGATCAATGTCTTGATTAGAAAACTGTGACAGTATGTGTTGCTGTATACGAAAAGGGTTGTCACCTTCGCTGTAGAAGAACCATAGTGTAAGACTTTTAGTCCTGAGTTTTTCTCTAATAAACGTTGGTAATAGTTCAAACCAGTTGATATCAAAGTCAAAATAACTGAGACTGATAGGGTATAGTGTTTCTTTGGTGGCCTGTGTCCACTCTACCAACTGATATTCAACACCAGCACGATCAAGATAATCTAAAAAGTGTACAGGTTCACTGTAGGGCCATTGTCTGCTGAACTGCCACCATTCAGATGTGTAAGGTTCGGCCTCCCATCTAGCGAGATTAGGATAAGGTTTGTTGTTTACAATACGGTCAACGCAGAAAGTTACCATTGTTTGATCATGTCAGTGAGTTCTTGCCATAACAAACTTTCAAACTCTCTAGAGTAAAACCAATGTAAGTTGTGCTCTACAACAGGTGCCAAGTGTTGTTGTAGTTGAGCTTTTTCTTTAGCACTCATTGACTCAAGATCTGCTAAGAGTTTGCCTATACGAGATATTCGTAGATCATCGTCTTTGTCGTCGTAATCTTCGTTCCAAAAATCACCAAAGGTCTTAAAACCATACCGCCGCAGATACTCTAGGCTACCTTGACAGGATACTAACACAAACGGTTGTTGCATAACGATAGGGCGGAATGTTTTTTCTGTCAGGTGTTGTCTGCGTCCAGAGTACACTGTTTCTGTAACCACATTGAGCAGGCTTCGATTAGCCAAGTCCCACATATCTATTCTATGACTGCTACCAGCATGATTAGCTCCATGATCAATGATCAATGGTAGGTTGACGTGCCCCAATGGGATATCGTATTCTTGACATAATTCGGCTACGGTTTTATTTTCATAAGGACAGCGTTCAGGAAAACTAATGAAGTTTGAGTCAATGAGTTCTCGATCAACTAACTCGTTTAACAATGCCACTCTATGATGTCTCCGACCACCGATGATGTTGTTGGGGCAAAGGAATGTTCTTTCAATCTTTCTATCTAGAAATGGTTGTGATAGAAATGTATGATTGTAACCTCGATACCAGTCCAGTGCGGCCCATGCATGAAAGAAGTAATACCCAGAAGTCATGTTATAAGTATCGCATGTCCACTTTACATATTCGCTGTCATACTCTGAAGTTATTAACCAAAATGGACCTTTATTCCACTTATTGCGATATATTGGAACAAACTGATCAAATAGTATTTTTACTCGATCCAGATGCAAAGGTTCTTGATCCCAAAAAAAGATTCGACCTTGGCTTTCATTTAACAACGGGTGATTTTTTATATCTTCAAAACTAGTAGACCCAAACGGATCAAACCAATGTAGCCCTATATCAGCTCGGTGTTGCAGAGCCGACACAAATGTGTTATAATATATTTCATCGATACGAATCATGTTTGACGTCTTTTATCTAACCACTCCAACTTATCGTTGGCCTCACGAGCGCCAAGCGAATAGTATTGAACACGCTTGTGAACTCAGCAGGACAAGATACTTATGGATAGTCGATGGGCTGAATGACTATTCTAACTTTGATTGGTTATGGGAACCCGTACCTTGGGAAGCACATCAAACTCATGTATGGCCTAGCCAACATCAGGAAAACGGTGGAACATATCTTGTACCCAAAACAGGCGTTAGCGAGATAAACAGAAAGCATTGTCCTGTACCGCGTATTGGATCAGTGCCACGTATTGGAATAGATCACGGCAACGGGCTAGGCATAATGTGCAAGGAAAAATCTCGTTATATCTCTGACTACCTTGGCACCATGCGACGAGTTCTCAGCAAATGCAAACATGAATATGTCTGGATAGTCAGCAGTGTGTGTGACTACAGCACTTTTGATTTTACATGGCACCCCAGCGAGTGGCAACAAGATATGCTACATGTATTTGCCAGTAACGAACAACAGTTCGGAGATACATTCTACGTACACGTTCCTAGCTTCCTTGCCAAAACAGAAAGTCTGGCCATACTAGAATGGTTTGAGACACTGAACTTTATCACTGATCGACCTGTGCCTAGGCTTCCAGTTCCTGTGTATCGCCATGGTCACGACAGTCAAGTTCCTGCTGTATGGGAATATAACTTCCAGGACCCAGTGGTACTGTTTGTCAACAACGAATCTACTCCGGTAAACAATATTCCTACTATGAGTCTTTGGAGAGAAAAAACCAAAACCATAGTACCATTGACACCGGGCGCCAGCTCTGTGCTAGTTCCCAGAGAAGCCAAGAACCATCTCAAGAAGCAGTTATACGATTATCCTCACGTTGATAAAACGCACAAAGATCTTGGAGAAGATCGTCCGTTGGATATAGTGTTTATTAGCAACGGAGAGCCCAATGCTGAACGCAACTGGACTACTCTATTAGAGGCCACTTACATGAAACCAAACAATGTGGTTCGCAGTGACGGAGTAAATGGGCGAGCGGCTGCCTATCATGCCGCAGCCAATGCCAGCGGCACTGATTGGTTTTTTGCTGTGTTTGCCAAGCTCAGAGTCAATAGTGATTTTGATTGGTCCTGGCAGCCCGACCGCATGCAACAGGCCAAACACTACATCTTTCATGCAAAAAATCCTGTAAATGGACTGATTTACGGACACCAGGCCATGATTGCTTACAATAAGAGATTAGTGTTAGCCAACCCAGGGCGCGGCCTGGACTTTACCTTAGATGATGAACATGAAGTAGTACCTATATTTTCTGGCACAGCAGAGTATGCTCATTCCAAATGGTCAGCATGGCGTACAGCATTCCGGGAGTGTTTGAAACTCAAAGGTCAGGAAGATGTAGAAAGTAAGTATCGCTTGAACAAGTGGTTGAACTTTGACAACACTGATCAACACATAGTCAACGAAGATTGGAGCCGATGGGGTGCAGAGGATGCTGTGGCTTATTATGAAGAAGTAGACGGCAACTTTGATGCTCTCAAGAAGAGCTATGAATGGTCCTGGTTGGCCAGCTATGCCTTGCTCAAGCGCAATCTAACACCTGATCAATAACATACTCAACTTCAAGATCTGTTAGTTCAGGGTACAACGGCAGCGTCAACACACGGCGGCTCAGCGCCGAAGCACAACTCAAAATGTCTGGACCTTGATATTGTCGAAAGGTACCAATCTCGTGCAGTGGTTGTGTGTAATGTATTTTAGTTTCTATCTTCCGTACAGCAAGGTTTTTTTGTAGTATGTCTCTGTTGTTGACATCTATTACAAACTTGTGGTAAGCGTGATCGTGTCGGTTGTCTTGATCAATCAAACAACGGATATCCGATTGTTTTAATCGTTCAATCCAATAGCCAGCAATCTTCTGTCTACGTGTTTGCCATGCGTCAATGTATCGAGTCTTGACCAACATGTGGGCACAATCAAGTTCACTCATACGACTGTTGGTTCCTGTTTCGTTGTGCGTGGTTTTACCATTGTCTCTCCAAGTTCGTACAAAATCAAATATATCACGCTCGTTGGTCACAACAGCACCCCCGTTGCCATAGCAGGGTAGATTTTTCATAGGATCAAAACTGAGTGCGGCTGCCTTGCCAATACGCTGACAATCCGCGGCCAGCCAATGTTGAGCCGCATCTTCAATGACAATCTTATCGTTGAGAGTCCATTGTCTCCAGGTGCTGACGTCGCCCATGTGTGTGATACCGGCACCGTACAGCCCAATCAGGACCACAGCTTGATAGCTGACATCGGGAATCTTTTTTATGTCGATCACACCATTGTGATCAGTGTCGATAAAATGCACATTCCATCCTGCACGAATGAAAGCATTGGCAGTGGCCGCATAAGTCAAGCTAGGGATTAAAACTGTGGGAGGGCTGGGAGCTAGAGTATCTGCGGCATAGTATTCAGCAATGGCTTCTAGTGCAGAAGTACCTGAGTGTACGCACACCGCATACTTTGCATGATTTTTTTTAGCTAGCCATGCTTCGAACTCAGTGGTGTTATTACCGTTCATCAAGCTACCACTGCGAAGAACTTCGTCAGTGGCATCCAGTATCTCCTGCCGGAGATTGTTATACTGTTTTTTTAGACCAGTAAACGGAATTGTTAAGCCACTCATAATACCTTTGGAAGCCTTCTTCTACATCTACTTTGGGATCGTAGCCAAAATCTCTACGTGCGGCGTCAATGTTTAGAGCACCTCGACTAGGAAAATCAGCATCTTTGTCTCTGACTTCTATTGTGCCTTGCCCTACTATTTTTACAGCAAGGTTAGCCGCATCTAACAGCGTCCGACTATGACTCTTGGTGATGTTGTAGGTTTTGTTTGCAGTGTTATCGCTGAGAGCTGAGGACACTATACCATCGGCGGCGTCTTCTACATAGGTAAAATCTAAAGTTTCGTTGGCACCGTTGACTTTGATTACACCGTTACGCATAGCAGTCAACAGAAACTTTGAAACAACACGATCTTCAACATCGTATTCTCCGTATACAGCGGAAGGACGAATAATGACATGATCAAAAAGATCACGCCTACTATAATCTCGGACAAGCCATTCTCCAGCAAGTTTCATGATACCGTATTGCCCTTGTGGACGGCACACAGCATCTTCTGTGACATCATCTGTGAAGTCTCCATAGACCATACTAGATGATATGTACACAAACTTATTTACACTGTGTTTCTTCGAAGCTTCTAGTAGATTGAGTAATCCTTCGCTCATGGCACGTGAGCCAATCATAGGATTTACATTCACTACTTTCTGACGGGGGAAGCTGGCCAGATGTACTACAATGTCTGGACGATATGTTCTGAACATCCAGTCTATACCATCTTGATCAGCGATATCAATACCATGAACTCTGACATCGGGTATCTTTTTCCTACGTTCCATCATAAGATAGTTTAGCTCGTCCTGTGGGACCAATCCATAGTTGGTTTTGGTATCCGTGACTGATACTTCATGTCCCTGGGTCATCAGACGTTGCACTACATTATGTCCGATCAATCCTAGACCGCCTGTTACTAAAATTTTTTGTTTCATATCTGTTTCTCTTTAAGAGCATCCTCGATGTATTGTATAGCAATATTTTCTTTGTTTTTATACAGTTCTTGTATCAATGTATAGTTTTGATCAAATCGAGACTTACATCGATGCCATTGGGCCAATGCTACTTCTCTATTTTCAAGTATTAGTCTATTAGAATTTATAGCAGTAACCATACGAGTATAGTGATCTTCAATGGTATCATAACCGTGATCAATCACGTCGTCAAATAGATCAAATCCTAGTTTTCTCAAGTGATTTATTGACCCTGCCATACCAATGTAGATTGGAAAATTATAACCGTATACGCTATTGAGATATTTTTCTGTAATGATTCCAGACCTATTGATAAAAACAGTTTCGGTCATGATGTCAACTATACTGTTACCAAATATATTGCGCAGATATCTATCAAAATTTGTGTGCGATCCTCTTGCAATACCTGCAGAATCTAGAAATTCATATTTGTTCTGGAAATACCCATCTACTGTTTTAACTTTATTAAATCCTTGTTGTAGCACAGGATAAAGAGAGGATATAGAATGAAGATATTCGTATTTGTTAATTTTAAAATATTTCAAAAATGATTTCCAGTCAGAATGCGGCATTATGGCTGCCGGATCTAATCTTATGTAACCATGAGGTATATTTTCACCTAGCAACATCATTACACAGATGTTTCTATTCATTCGAATATTATTATTTAAACACACCCAGTGCCAGCCTTCGGAAAAAGTTTTAGCATCCACTGGATCAAGTTGATGATATTGGTTTATTGGATTTAGTAAAAAGTCTTCTCCCCATCGAATAATGTTTAAATTTTTGATTGCTGGAACTACTTCTTGCAAAAAAGGACAAACAGTCAACAGATAAAACATGTGATTGGGATTATTTTTTACAAGTTTTAACAAAACTTCAATCATTGTTTCAGATCGTCGATCAACCGGAGTCAACAAAAATTCATCGTCGCCCCAATGGTCAACAGTCATTATGACAACATTTTTTTTACTTCGATCCCAGTCTTGATTTATAAAATTAATAATACTTACATCATGATGAAATTTTGTTTTGAGATAGTCTTTGACACAACGAAAGGAGTTTCGAAAATCATAGTTCATATTGATTCGCCCATCTCAGATAATACTCCGTTGCTTTGATGTCTTCTAACTCACCGCGTATTGTAACTCTATGTCCAAACGTATTATGGTCGGCATGTGTGTAATATTTAAGGTCGGTCGCATGGGCCATGACCCATTTTCCTTTGTCAGTTTGTTGCCATTCCCATATAGGTTGGGCGATGTAGATATCAAGGTCTTCTACATCGCCCATGGTGAAAGAATGAAATATGACCTTCATAGTCATATTTTAACAGAGATGTTAAGAGTTTGCAACCAAGTCTGCAGCCATTGGAAATATTTCAGCAATGACTTTGGCGCAGGCATGTGCGATTTGCATGTGTTCTTTTTGTGTGCCATTGCCGCCACGCAGTTCAATAAAATGTACCCAGCTACGCAAGGTACCATTCATGTACATACGGCTTACAGTGAGCCCTTCGGGTAGCACAGCACGAGCTTGCTCTTTGGCAATACCGTTTTTGATGGCCCAGGCGTATTCTTGTTTGACAGAAAACAGCACACGTTTTTGAGCACGTTCCCATTCAATGGCCAGCAGTCGTTGTGCTTCATCAGATTGATCAATCTCTACACTGTTTTGTCTATTCTTTGTGTCCTGGAATCTTGCCTCACGTAACACAAACGCTTCGTCAAGCTCAGCTGTAGGATCAGCATATCGCTGGGAGAACTCTTGAAAGGAGAAACTTCTGTGACGTAAAATCTGTCGGGCAATGTCTCGGGTTGTCGTGATCTCACAGCAGGCTGAGACCATCTCAAGTGGCGACCAGTGTTTGTGTTTGACCAAGTATTTAATGAGTCGTTCTGATGTTTCTGTGTTGAATTGATTGGCTGGGTTGGAGACACGGGCGCAATACGCAATAAGTTCTTGCGCATCCTCGACACCCATGCCCCTAAACTCGCCAGTGGGCTGGGAGTAAGAGACAAGTTTAACATTCATAGTTTACTTAAGATTTTATCCGTAAAAGGCTGGATATGCTGGGCAACAGTTTTAACATCTATGACAAAGTCTACGTTGATGATATCTCGGCCACGTTCGGCCATGGCTCGTGCTACCACACCCTCAATGTCTTCCACATCAAGACCATTGCGTCTCAGCGTTTCTAGGTTGATGGTCTTTTGACGACCACCACGCAATTTTAGCGTGACTTTTTTGACACAGTCAATGGGAATATGCTCTTTGTCTACCGAACTTACAACATCTTCCCATTTCTCTAGATCATCAACTTTGAGTTGCATCCGCCACCTTCGCTTTCGCTGGACGACCGCGCTTGGGCGCAGTGGTGGTTTCTGGAGTGACTCCTTCAAGAGCCGCGGCTTCTTTGGCTAATCTGGCACTCTCGGCCAGCAAGCCCTTTGCCTCAGCTTCCATCTTGGCAGCCTGCTGACGGAAGTTTGCGGCCAACGCACCGTCATCAAGAGCTTGATTGCTACCCATGAGATTTGAACGAGCTTGTGGTGGTGGACGCAGTTCGCGACCAAAGTCATCGCGTACTTTGGCCTTGCCAGTGATACCAGAGTTGGCATCTAGTTCGGCTAGTTTACTGATGGCCTGTTGTCCTTCTTTCATTTGACGAAGGATTGAGTTGAGTTCGCTGAGTTTGACAGAAGCACTGGGTGTAGGTGTAACTACAACAGTTTCTGTTTGCACTTTTTTCAGCATGCCTTCTGAGTGCAAGGCAACCAACATTGGACGACCGTCTGGGAACATCTTGCTGTTGATGGCCATGGCCAAGTCTTCTGCTTGCTGTGCCTCGGGCGTTTCAATGGCCTTCATCAGGGCATCGTGCATATGAGTTGGAAGTACGTCAGGATAAACGACCAAACACATATGGTCCTCTCCGGGCACTTCTCTGAATACTATGGCTACCCTACGGTCGCCTTGTTTACCTACGTGTTTAATGAACATGGTCATTCTCCTTTTGGTTCTTCGGGTTGTTGTGGTGTTTCTTGTGCCGCTTGCATCTGTGCTAGCCAAGCTGATAGTCGATCGTAACATTGACCAATCTGGCTCATTTCTTCTGCGCGAAAAGCACCGCGTTCACAGGCCACTTGTACTACGCTTTGGAGCATAATAAGATCTGATACTGCTAGGTTTACGGGTTGGTTTTCCATACATCTATTTAATGGCAAAAAAGAAATAGACGTAGTTTATGTCACAAAAAAACCGCCTTAGCGGCGGTTGTAGAAAAGGTTTTTGATCAGTTTAACCTTTTTGATCTTTATTTCACGGGTTTTTGCCATGTTCTGCTATCAAGGCCTTCATCACATTGAATTTGTCGTACAAGTCTCGCAAACCAGGATGTTTTTCCATCATCATTTCGAGCTCTTCTTCTTCTTTCATTTTCCTGTATGCCCAGTCCAGTGTGGCTTGTGCTTCGGGACTGAGTCCAACATCTG
>Ga0315903_10003672_pt1 | contig 21041 bp, 45 predicted proteins | sample LakEriMetagenome_7_FD_203524 | JGI IMG/M metagenome (GOLD analysis project Ga0315903, IMG submission 203524) | Freshwater fungal communities from buoy surface, Lake Erie, Ohio, United States - Buoy 2 MA119 | ecosystem: Environmental > Aquatic > Freshwater > Lake | place: USA: Lake Erie, Ohio... | reverse complement strand
TATGATGGATTAGGAATAGTATGATCCTTCTTTTTCAGTTGCTTCATAACTCCCTGAAAATCCTCATTACCTTCGTCATCAACCAGACAAAGTTCACCATCAAATACTACATCCTTAATGCCAAGAGCCTTAATACCACCAGCAACAATACCAAGAGTATCAAACTCTTTTCCTGTGCGGGAATAGAAGGTAGCGTCACCATTACTATCAACAATAGCAACGCATCTAGCACCGTCAATTTTTCGTGAGACATACCAACCATCCTTCCAACTTACAAGTTTAGGCTCGTATTTATCAGCAAGAGCAACACTAAACTCTGGAATATGGTCAGGAATAGCCTTGTTGATAATCTTATCACCAGCACGGGTTTTCAAATCCTTGTCGATGATGCAATAAATCAGTTCTTCAATATTGCTTTTATTTGACTGACTATCAATAAAAGTATGGACTGCCCCGATAGCATCGTGACCAGTAATCTTTCGACTCTTTAGATCGTCTAGAAGATCAAAAAAATTCTTATAAGACTTTCCTCTCAAAGAGTTTTTCTTCTTGAGATTATCGCTAGTAACATTATACTGCCACAATGGATGATAGGTATAGAGTAGAATTTTCTTAGCAAAACTTGCGGCCTCAGAATTATGATTACAATAATCCTCAATAATCCCTTGCTTATCAATAGTGCTGCTAGTAGCCCTAAGATCACGAACCATATCCCAAACATAATTAAAATCGTGAGTCATTCCAAAATCCTCCTGTTTAGAACAACTATAGCACAATTGAAGTGCTTTGTCAAGAGTATCGTCGCTCTCAAACGAATTATTTAGACAATCTGCAAAGGGTCGCTTTCTTCACTATTCATGGAAATATTAAGTTTTTTAACTACTTGATCAATTACATTATATAATTTTATGTATTTCTGCTCGGCCCTATCTGCACGATGTAATTGATATTGCACATCTAATTCTAGTTGCTTAACTTTATCAAGTAAAAAAACAATTGTATTTTTTTCTTCTGACATATAATCTCCTATTAAACAATAGTTATCGCATTATAACGAGAAGTTTCTTCCTCGGTCCATTCTCTGGCAGTAAAAGTGTTGTTGGTCTTATTCAAAACTCCGGTAACACCATTGAGTTTAGCCAAAACAACTTCTTCTACTACTATAGCATCATATCGAGCAGTTTCTTCTACTGTCCATTCTCGTGGAGTAAAAACGCTTGTGTCAGTATCTAGTGTACCAGTAACACCTCTTAATTTAGATAATACTATCATTGTCATAGTCTCCTTTTATTTAAGCTTATATTAATTCTAACTTAGCCATATTTTTCTTGATTTCAATATTTTCTTTAGTAAAAAACTTGTTTGTTGGAGGTGATATTGCTTTATCATTATCGTCTTTCCACCAACTACTTTCATGTAAATGTATAAAATGACAGTTTTTAATATTATGACTTACCTTTATACCATATTCTAAAATTTGATTTGCTGTCATTTTTTTATCATAACTTGATCCAAAATAATAATCGCTTGATAATAAATTAATGCAAGATTTAAAACTATAATTTAAATACACATCAGTTATACATAATGGGCCGGCAGATTTAAGTATTTTGGTATAAGCAGGATTAAATGAACAATATTCTTTATAGTTAACTGGATCATTATATTCTATTATATGTATTAATATTTGTTGAATAAAATAATTATCTTTTTCAGCAGCAATAAAAGCATTATTTAATACTAATGGATAATAATTATCAGAAAAAGCTTCGTGTTTTTTTGTATCAATGAACGAACAAGGATAATTTAGTATATCATCTACAGGATTTATACAGAAAGAATCTATGTCAATATACACTCCACCATAGTGATACAATAATAAAAGACGCACAAAATCTATTTGTTGTATGATGTGTTCTATTCCAGTTTGATAATAGTCCAAAATATTTGGATAAAATTGTCGAATAAATTCTATTAATAGTTCGTCTGTCCATAACTTATATTCATATGTCGGATGATTATTTAAGACACTTTTTTGCATTAATCTAAGGTGTTCGGGAATATTATTGTCTTTCCATAATTGATGAATTATTTTTGGAACACAAATATTTTGATAATCTAGAGACTTTTCAATATTGTTTGGTTTACTGTTTAATCCTCTTTTGCCTATGTGTTGTACTACAGATGGTTTTACGCAGACCATCTCTATTTTTTGGTCATTACATAATGATACCAGACCCCAATCCCATCCATTATATACATCATGAATTTTTGGATTAACTCCATATTTATCTATATCTAATAATATTTTATCAATAGAGTTTGGGATGATATCATATGTCGTTAATGATTTTCTAATAGTTTGTTCGTATAGTGTTTTTTCAAACCAAATATTTATCCCTCCTATAGAATTTTTTAAATAATAATTTTTGTTGTCATTAATAATTGAGTGATATCTTCCATTGAATCCTGTGACAACAGCATTGTCATTAAATTTTTTAGATGTGCTTAGTAGTCTTGACAACCAATTAACAGAAACATTTGTATCTGAATCTAAATTCATAAGATACTCAATATTTAATATATATGCTATATCCCAACCAATAGCAAGACTATTAGATATTCCATAATTTTTATCTTTTCGTATGAGTATATAGTCATGATCTAATTCAACTTGAATAACTGGATTACTACCATCATCAATAATAATAAAAAGTAAATCTTGAGGTAAAAAACTTTTTGATATACTATTTATTGTATCTTTAACAAAAGATTCTCTATTATAGCAACAAATCACACAGCCGAATTTATATGTTTTGTGTGGATTAAATTTATAGTAAATTACTTGAGTCATTTTTTAATATAAAATATCTATATAGGATTTTAATATCTCTACTATCTGCATACTGGTTGTACCATTTCCATATAATGCTTTATTCTGATTAAATAGTATCTTATTGAATAGAATATTTTCTAATATTTCTTGTATGTTATTAATTTGTAATAATATACCACAGTTATTTTCAATAATTTCTTGTCTTTCTGTCGAATCTCTTAAAATTAAAATTGGCTTACCAATAAAACTCGCTTCTTCTTGTATTCCTCCGCTATCAGTTATAATAAAAGTTGATTTTGCAATTAAATGATGAAATTCTTTATTGTCTAATGAATTAATTATACTTATAAAAGGATTGTCGTTAATTGTTTGCTTAACTAAAGATTGTAGTTCTATATTATTATTACATACATAAATCATTTTATATTCATGCTGGATGCAAAATTTACTTATCTCTTTTAATGCTAATGATATATTATTTTTCCAGTTTTCTCTTCTATGTAAAGTTATCACGCCGAAACTATCGTTGGAGATCATAGATATATCATTTAAATTATTCTTAATTACGTCAATAATAGAATTACCAACTACATGGACATTGTGTAATATCTTTTCATAATTAAGATTATCTTTATTGTTTTCTGTTGCAGCAAAATTTATTGTTGCAAGATGGTCTATTATTTTTCTATTGGATTCTTCTGGAAATGGAGAAAATTTATTGTGTGTCCTTAAGCCAGATTCTATATGACAAATAGGTATTTGTTCATAAAAAGAATATAATGCTCCACACAAAGAAGAAGTTGTGTCCCCATGTACAATTGTTAGATCTGGTTTCCATTCTTTAATTCTTGTTTCATTATCTAATAAGACTAGAATATTTCCCATTAAATTAGATAAACTAGAACCACTTCTCTTCAATCCTAAACTAATAATATTTTCTCTAAATTCAGATAAAATATGATCTATATCAGGGTGTTGATTTGTTAAACATATTTTTATATCAAATAAATCTACGCATTGTAGTATGATAGGTTTGAGTTTTATAGCCTCCGGTCTAGTTCCTAAAATAAATAAAACTTTTTTCATGCAAACTTTTTCATTTCTTTAAAAAACTTGATAATAAATTTTTGAATATTTTGTTGTGCTTCTGATCTTAATAATAAGGAATCTTCTTTTGACATATCTAGTTTAAATGATTTAAAATATCTAAAGTCTTTTGCTCTAAAGTCTTTCGGATGCAGACAGCATGGCTTGCCCAATAAAGAAGCGATTAAAAATGGATGAACCTGTGATGAATAAATTTTACTAAAATTGTTGACGGCCACTAAAAAGTTGTTGAGATTATAATATTTTATGTTTTCAAAAGAATTGTTTTGAGCTACTTTTATAATTTCATAGTTTTTAGACTCAGGAATAATTAAATCAGGATTATAAACATCATATACCAAAAGCTCTGGATCATCAAGATTTGTATTAGATAATGGTAAAGAAGCTAATAATTGGACCACATCTCCGCAAGCATTCTTACAATTAATTGAATTATCTGTCAAAACTTGTTTTGTTTTTGGTCCTCTTGGAATAATTGTATATAAAATATTATTTGCTATTATATTTTTAATTGCTCTATGTAACTCATTTTTATTAGAAAGACCAACCCCAAAATAAAGAATATTTTTAAATTTAGTATCATATAATTTGTTGGCATTATCTATGTGATCCATAATTGTTCCACCAAACATTAATAAATTATTTTTTTCCATATTATCAAACTCAAAAAATGGAAAATATTCCATAATTATATGGTTTGTAGCAATATCTCCTAAATTGTTATTTAAATCCCAATGATATTTTTGACAATGAAGTAATGTTTTTTTTAATGTTTTATATTTTAGAGCATTAATTTTTTCTTCAAAATTTAAAAAATCTATAAAATATTTAGTATATATAAATCTAATCATATATAATCTTTGATGAGTATCTTTTCCTAAATGTATAATACTGCTTCCTTTGTTATGAAAATATACTCTATTTATTATTGTTCCACCGATTCCTGTATTTGATGCTTTTATAGTTTCTCCAACCATATCATCCTCTCCACCCCACCCTTCTAAATTAAATGGATAAAATTCTGGAAATGGAAATGCTTTTAATATATCACTTCTAAATATCCCATACTGAGTCAGTGCAATATTATCTTTCCAATCTACTATATCTGATTGTTTTATTTCATATTCATAATTTGTTGCTTCTTGTTCATTAACTGTATACGAACGCCAATTATATCCTAAATAATGATATTGTAAATTATTTTCCATAAAATTAATTATAGAATAAATAGAATTTTTAATTGGCACAATATCTGAATCTAATAATAAAATATATTTATATTTAGATTGATTAATCATTCTATTTCTAGCAATAGAATTTCCACTATTCTTTTCATCTAGTATCGCATGGATATTATTCGATTGAATTTTTTTTAAATAATCTACAGATCCGTCACTAGAATTTTGATCATATATAATTATTTCATGAACAATATGTTTTAGATCATCTTCAATTAATTTTATTGTTTTTTCTAGTGTGGTCAAACAATTCCAATTTAATATACAAACACTAATCATGGATATAATTCCACTTGCCTTTAGATGGTGCAACATAAGTTGATATTCCGGTATTATAATAGGTAGCACCATTATCTATCAAAGCTTTAGCAAAGAAAAAATCTTCTGCAATAAAATTACCAAATCTAATATGTTTATCTTTTAATATTTGATTTTTTACTGTCATAGCAATTCCCATATGTCCTCTTTTAATTTCAAATCCAGAACACGGTGGTAGTTTTTTTCTTTCTTTTTTATGATATAGAAAATTAATAGAATGAATTAATAAATCATATATTGGATACAATTTTATAATATCAGTAAAATTATTAGTAATATAATCATCATCATCAAGAAAAGAGATATATTCTGTTTGTATATGTGATAGAGTATATTCTATACCACAATTTCTAACCAACCCTGCTGATCCACTGTCGTATTTATTTTTTATATATGTTATTCTATTATTATTTATTAAATTATTAAGTTTGATATTATCACTAATAACAACTATATGAGTATTATCTTGAATAAGCACACTTTCTATTGCGGTTTTAAGTGAGGATCTACCTATTGTAGGAATAATAAATGTATTAAATATACTCATTAAATTTAATATAAAAGATGGTCAATATATCTATCCCCCTCTAACATTCTATAATAATGTAAAACATAGAAACCTTCTGCTATCAAACACGGTTTGATTTGTTTAACTTTATTATAAAACTTTTTATCTATATGTAAAATACCATCATCAAATTTATTGACTTGCTTCCAAGTTGATTTTTTAAATGCAAAAAAAAATCCAGATAAAAAACCACCGTTCATTTTTTTAGTAGAATATTTTTTTTCATTAAAAATTTTAGATGCATATAATTTATGTTTTAAAATATCTGTTTCATTATACATGTCATAACATAATTGATTTTTATTGCTTTTTGCAACTCTATTTGTTAGACAAGAAATAATTCCAGCATTATTATTTTGTTCAATAATTTTATACCAGATATCTGCCCAGTTGGTGTGTAGTTGCATAACATCTCCATCAACTAATGTTATCCAATCTTCGTCATTTGGAACTAAATCACAATAGTGATTATATGCTTCTCCAAGATTGCCTTTAATAAATGGAGTAAAATAATAGATCATTTGATAAACTTTCTATGAGTGTCTCTATGATCGTTTTGTATATATTGGTATCATTTTTGGCTTTTTCTAAATATTACATTTAGCCTTGTTACCAAATCGCTCCCTGCTGTTGCGAAAAAACAAGGTAATACTGAATGTATCATTAAATACAGTCCAGCAAGCAAACAACAAGAACCATAGAAAAACGCAAAGACTAAATGCTGTAAATAGGTCATGTCATTTTCTTTTAGGTGCTGAATCCATTTGTGATAAAGATTCATTTTGCTGGTTCCTATTTTTTGCCATAATCAAATAGTTTACAGCCTTAATTACACCGTTTAAATTGTCATCAAGTTTACCTATACCAGTATTACATCTCTCACAGACCCATCCTCTAAAAGAATCATCAGAGTGGTCATGATCCAAACACCATTTTAATGGTACTTTTTTACAGCACTCACATACCTCTGGACGAGGCGGGGCTTTTTTATGAAGTTTTCCGCGAACTTTAGACTGTTTTTTAACACACTTTTTACATCGACTATCTAGATTATCCTTGTACATACTATGTTTAGGAAAACTCCCCTTGTTTTTCCTTTTGTTACAATATGCACAAATTTTTCTAGTCATAGTGGACGAGAGGGGAGTCGAACCCCTGTCCTATCATATTTCAAATCATATCTTCTACAAGTTTATTTTATTCATAAATTAAATGAGAGTACAGAATAAACAAGACTAATCTCATCTTACCAACTGCTCTTAACCTACAACCCGTTGGATATTGTAAGTGCAGAGGGATTTGACGACAGACTTTTGATCGCTACCCTCATTCGCAATCGCAGTCCGTTACTGCCCGTTTTAGTTAGGCAGCAAGTGCTAACTGAGTTTCGCCAGTTAAAGCGTTTAATCTGGTTTTAAAGAAGCCTCCAGATCAACTTCTACTTGCCAATATAATCTTCTTTATGTAGTCGAAACCTTTTCTCGCCCTTAATCTTCTAATTGCATTAATCGGTCATGTAAACTATTGATAACCTTTGAATGTACCATCTCATTAATCTGTATTGTTTCTTTAGCAGCGTCTAGTGATTCTGAATGAATAACATTCATTGTTAATGAAGCAAACAAAACTGAGACTAGACCGATAAACAGCAATCTATATTTCATATTTTCTTCTTTCTTATAGGTGGGTTGATTATAAAATCAATAGTTTAGGAAGGCTACTTATCTTATACACCTACAGAATATTGCTTTTTAGTAGTTTCAAATATTCCTTTGAGGATACCCAAATATCATCATTTAAATACCTATAAGATATACTGTCTTTGATTTGTTTGCGTCCACAATAACACAGTTTATATTGTAATTTTTGTCCAGTAAAATAACATTTTCTGTTAAAGAAAGATAATTTTAGTTGCCAAATTCTATTTTTAATTAGATCAGAAATCATTGTGTATTGGTTGTTTTGTTTTGATATCATATTTAAGATTATTCATATACTCCTGTTTTGATAATCTTTTGATTTCTTCCATCAAGTTTTTGAGTTCATCATCGTCAACTGGTGCTGTTATTGTATTGACAATATTGGATAACTTATTTATTTTCTCAATAAATACAAAATTAAATCCAACTGATAAAACCAATAAACCAATCATTAAAGTTACTATTGGCATACAACATAATGAACGATGAGTCATAAACTTTCCTTGTTTTGTATAGGATTACTGTTCATGATATAATAGTTCTTCTTTCATCAAAAGCAAGTATAATAGGGCGAGTAGGAGTCGAACCTACCTATGAATACCTTATAAGAGTATCGGATGCTACCGGCTTACCTTCCGCCCCATATTGTAAAGATCAAACCTGTCCTGAGTCCATTATATCATCGACCGGCCAGTTGTCAACCCTTGAGGGAAAATTTCAATCGTTCTGATATAATTCTTTAAGAATCTTTATTTCTGCTTCATATTTTTTGATGTTTTCATACATTTCATTACAACTTATACAAAAATCTGATGAGATATATGTTTTACAGTCATGAATCTTATCTTCAAGATCCCTGATCTTTCTTCTTATTTCTTGGTTTGATGGATTTAGCATTTGGTTTCCTCTTTTTCTTTACTGGTTTATTTATATCATTGTTAGTCCAAAAAACCATTTCATTATTTTTGCTATCCCAAGCACATTCAACTAATCCTTTAGCAGCAAGTTTTGCTAATCCAACATTGTGCATCCAAATGACAGTCTTTTCATAGATCTGTTCATTTGATTCTTCATTTAGAAGTGGTCGGTCTTTATGGTCATAACCTACACACTCAGTTCTGACCAGATTAATCATTTGCTTAATACTAATGTATTCATCAAGATTATCTTTACTATTTGCTGACAGACTTTTTGCCGCAGCAGTACGCATTTCATTTGCATAACCTTCAAGATCAGTAATAGCATAAACTTCGCTCATATTTATACTCCAATTTATTTGATATATCTACTTACACCTTTATTCTCATCATCAGCAACTTTATCATTCAAACGGCTTAGAGTATAATCCATACTATATTGTCCTCTAGGAAGCCATTTTGTATCATCTCTAAGGGCCGTTTTTATTTGAGGAAACCAATGCTGATAAAAGACAGCAAATTCTTCTGGAAAATATATTTGCAGTATGGATTCGATCTTATTTAGATGATCCTCCATATGATCTCTATGAGAATATAAATTCTTGAGTGCTTCTTTTTGTTGGTTGTCAAAACTCATGCGGGTTCTTTCTCTTTCATTTTGAGTTTAATCAACTTGTGCTTGGTTTTCCAAACTCCAGTTTCTTTATTCTGAATGTCTCCACCCATATAAATATGAGCAAATCCTGTACTCTTATCAATACCCCAAGCAAGGATACCGTTCTTATCTACTCCCTCAACAATAAACTTGCCTCTATAGCCCATAGGGATAAATTCTCCCTTGCTAACAAAATAAGGCCCGCCACCAACTTTGATTCTATCACCCTTAACCAATTCACGCCAGTTAACATTCTGGATAATCTTAGTGTTCTTATGCTCTTTACTCTTTGCTTTAAAGATAAAAGGGGTATTGCACTTCTTGCACATATAAGCACGGGGGCCAGTAGACTGACCACAGTTCTCACAAGTTTTTTGACCCTTAGCCATTTTTGTTCTCCGTTGTTAGGTGTTACTCTCTAAGTATAACCGTAGTATCGGCGTTGTCAAGAGGCTTTCTTTAGAGGGTCTGACGGATTTTTTGGCCCGTCCATAATTTTTAATTCACCAGGAGAATAATGGCAAAAATAACTTGCATGAATTTTTCGTTTAGTAAGATTGTCTATCTCGTCAAAAGTTTCCGTATAAACATTGATACGATAGCGATTCTCCCAAACATTAATAATTTTAGTCATCATATGATACTTAGGCTTTTCAACTTGTTTAAAAAGCAAACTTTCAATTTCAAAATCCATCGGTTTCTCCTATTATGTTGGTAAAAACAAATCCCCAATCAAGATGATTTAGCGTCCATGCCATAGTTTCTAATTTAGTCTCATTATCATGTAATGATATATCTATCATAGATTCATTATAAATAATACTATTGCTATAATTTATTCCGTATTTAATAGTAACTAATTTGAATGCAATTTCTGGATTAATTTTTTTTATGACATTGCAAAAATTGATTTTTTGATTAATATTTGGGCTATCTTTTCCTACTCTTAAGAAATAGATATGTTGATTTGGAAGAAATAACTGTTTTATTAGTCTAAAATATCTTTTTTTTGTTTTATTTACAAATATAAGTATATCATTATCGGTATAATTTTCTGATAAATCATGTAAAGAATATAAGTTTTGGAATTTATTAAATTGAATTTTATGAGTATGTCCTGACTTTTCTTCTAGTATGGTTATATCTCTACTATTTAGAAAATCATCTATAGAATCATGATTTTTAAACAATTCAATAACATCTTCAAATAACTCAGACAATAACCAATCAAAAAAAAGAGTTTGTTTATTTCCTATAAATTTGTTAATCTGATAAATTGTTGAACAAGAAGCACCGAGACTAATATAGTTAATATTCATCTCTCGCTATTAGAACTTAGTAGAAGTATCAAGAGATAAAGAAATTTTCTTGTCTGGAAACTCAATAAAATCAGTAGAATAATATTCTAGAGTTTCAAAATCAAATACTTCTACAGGTTCTTGCCATGGAAAACTACCTTCTGAATTAATATCATTTGCTTTTTCATAGAGAAAATTGTATAAATCTAACCAAGTCATTTTATTTTTCATCTTGCTCTCCTGTTAGCACGGTCAAGAATACGAATAGTTTCTTTAGCATTTGCTGGAACCATAACCAAAGATGGAGCAGTTTTATGTCCCCAATCCATAAATCCTATAGCACGACCCTCCATAGTACATCCTTTACAAGTCATTTTACGTCCTGTATCAATCAAGAATTCAACTCGTCCTTCTGGAATCAAATCATTACAATAAATACAGTTCATAGTAGTCTCCTTTGAAGGGATTATACCATAACCATCGGCAACGTCAAGGACTCTGCTTGAATGTTATTTCCAACGCTGTCACTGAAACTGCCGTCATCATTACTATAATAAACAGTGTTCAATCCAACGACATTAAGAAGTTTATCACAATTTTCACATGGCTTACTTCCTAAAACCAATCCCTTTCGATTGATACGCATAACAACAACTGACCAATTAGGATCAATGGTATTATACTTATCCAGAAGTTGAGAAATAAGACGAGATTCAGAATGATAATAAGGAAACTCCTTGTATTTTTCCAGATTAAAATCTTCCCCAATTCTATAAGCACCCGTGTGCGTTTTTATCGGGTTATTTTGGGTGAAACAAATCATTTTCTGACCATCAAATGCAGCAGAATAATGATAGCACCTAATTAGACGATTCGGACTCCAACTTTGATATGCCTTGCGAATTGTTTTGTTTATTATTTTCATTTTTTATCCAAACATCATTTTCCATTTCAATATCATATTGAGTAGTTGATGGTAGTGGTGTTAATTTTACTTTTTTATTTTCTGGATTATCTGTTAGTTTAATTTTTTGTGGCTCTTTCATAATTACTATCCTTATTTTGATGCTAACATATATAAACCAACATTAGCAAAAGCATAACCAATATAAGTAAGAAGCATACCAATATTACGATGAACTATGTATTGTTCTAATGCTACATATAAATAACAACAACCAGTAAAAGCAATTAACCAAGCACTCATATTAGTTATCCTTATTTTGATGATTATTTAAGACTTCTTCACATAATAGAATGAATTCTGAATAAAGCAAGTTTCCTTTGGCTTGATTAGCATCTTTGCAAGCAATATTACAATTATCTAATGTATTATCTCCACCTTTATTTTTAGGTATTATATGATCTAAATGATAGGATTTACCATCAAGCAAATCTATTTTACGACCCGTTAAATAACATACTGGATTATCACCAATTTTTTGTAATAAATCTTTTACTTTGAATGTCATTGGAGGATATTTCCATTCTTTTTTATCTCTATGAAATCTAATAATTTTATTTTTTAGTATAGTGTTAATGTCTTTCTCTTTAGATGCAACTGGTATATATTTGGGTTTGTTTTTATAATTATCTCTGTTTCCTCTAAAATTTTCTATTTTTTTAGCGAAAATATGATTTATACTTTTTGACACAATAATGACTCATATTTTTCAAGGGCTAAATCTTTTGCTTTCAATTCCATATCTATATCGAATTCTAGTCCATAGTTATCAAATAAATTTTCAGCATAGTCAGCATGTGCTCGCGGATTATTTCCTATTCTACTTTCGCTATAATGAAAAAGTGGACGAGTTTGCCAGGTATCATAGCACATATTTATAGCCTCTGCTTCTGAAAGATTATTAGGATGGCACTTATGATGAAGATAATCAAAGCAGATGGGAATACGGGTAATAGGATGAAAAATATCTACAAGTTCACGAACACTCCAACAATTAAGTTTGTCGTCATTTTCAATTGTGAGTCGTGCCTGACAGTTTTCATCAAGACGTTTAAAATTTTGATAAAACCGATGGCTAATTTCTTCTCTGGTTCCATTGTTATTATGAACGTGCAAATTCATCGGACTGTTAGTATTTGCTGGCAAGCCGATTCTGTCGAAGAAACTGCTGTAGAAATTGAGTTCGGTAATTGTTTTTTCCACAACTTTATTGGTGAGACTTGAGAGCGAATTAAATTCACTAGGATGACAAGAAACGCGAACATTACTAGTGGTAATAGTTTGTGCAATATTATCAAACTCGTCTTGAATTTCATCATGGTTTGGCAAATCTTCCAAACTAACATTAGCCTCATCATAAGTAATCAGAGGAAAAATATCACTACTAACACGATAGACATAATTATTCTGTCCGCAAAACTCGATAGTTTTACGAGTAGTAATAAGATTGTTAAGAATCCTATCTCCAAGAGTTGTCAAGGCTTCTTCTCGCGGTAGAGTATTGAAGCGTTTAAAAGTCATGGTCTGATGACCAATGCCCTGCTCTTTAAGTTTGAGAGAGATGCAGCACAGTCCTAATTTATTCATAGTTTCTCCGTTTGTGGCAGTATACCACAATATCGGCAAAGGTCAAGTAGCAACTTCAATAATTTCTTCAACTGAAAGAATTTTTACTAAAGAATATTCTATACAAGGAAAATGAAGCTTAAAATTATCTAATGCCTCATTAGATGAAATACCATTGTGTACTTCATTTATAAGAAGATTTTGTTTTGATAAGTCATTATTTTTAAATACTTGTGCAGTAATATTGTACAGTTTCATTATTTGATCCTTTTTTGTCTACAGGCCCATACTATGTTTTGAAAAGATTCTTGCCAGAAAGGCAAAAGATTATTTTCTTCACAACAATTTGCTATATCTGGTTCTCCAATTTCATGGGCGCTCCAGATTTTTCCTTCAAAATTGTTTAAATAATTTTCTCTAGTATCAATGTAATCATGTGCCATGATTATATCATTATTTTTAAGATATTTAGCCAGACAATTAAATTCTTTGGCCTTATTTCCTCCATCACAAAAAACGATAGTCGTTCCATCTCTTTGTATGAAAGGAACTATCAATTCAGGATTAATTAAATTATAATCATCATCAAAAACATTTTCCGTATAAATTTCTATGTTGTACGCCGATAAAGAAGATCTTTTTTCATTTGGATATATATCAAATGTTCTAATATTACAGTTTGATAAATTGATTGTATTCAAAATATCTCTTATGCCATATATGAAACCTCCTTCAGCGGTTCCTATTTCTAAGATATTTGATGGTTTTATTTCTTCTAAAAATCCTTGGAATACCTTGAAGACATTTTCGTGCTGCATAGCAGAAAATCCTTTATATGATATTCTGCATGATAAATTATTCATTAATTTTTCCTTGATTAAATTGTTCTAATGCTTCGTAAATAATCGGGAATTGTTCTGCAAAAATTTGTTTACATTCATTAGCAATAGCCATGTGTTCTTTTTGGGTTCCATTACCAGAACGTAGTTGAATATAATGTATCCACGATCTGGCCGTACCACTGATGTATAGTCTAGTAGGAGTTGCTAATGGTAATATAAATCTCGCACACTCTTTGGCGATACCATCTGCGATCATGCCGTCATATAATGCTTTGGCTTTGCCAAAATGCTCACGAATTTTTGTATTCCACTTTGCTCGTATTTCGTCGCCCATATCATCAATACTATTTTGTCTATTTTTAGTATCTTGACGCCTAAGTTCAAATAGTGGAATTTCTTCTGATAGAAGAGTTGTATCAGCATATCTTTGAGAAAATTCTTGAAAAGTGAATGATCTATGTCTTAATATTTGTGCTGCAATACCTCTTGTAGTATTGACTTCTACGGTCATAAAGCCATGTTCAAATATGCTCCAATGTTGATGATCTATACAATATTTCAGAAGTTTAGCGTAGTTCTCGTTATCTTGTCCTTTTGGATTAGATACTCTAGCACAGTACGCCATTAATTTTTCAGCATCTGGAGTAACACTAACTAATTTTACATTCATAATTATCCTCTGTATAATTTATTCATAACATGTATGTTTCCCAAAGTTCTGTTGGGATTAATGTTTTATAATCAATAGTCAGTTCTTCATTTTGTTTTATATTTCTAGATGCAACACAAAAATTCTCATATATTTCTATAATATTGGGGTTATTTGAATGATTCACAAATCTGCTGTCGTCTATAGGAATTAAATAGTTTCCTTGTTCATCTAGCCAATAATAATCTTTCTCTTTGATAAAATCTTTTTCTATCTGTGATAATTCTTTGTATTTGTCAGGAGTAATTCGAAATACAGAAATGCTGGTCATTTTCCATATCAAGTCTCCTTTTAAAATATCTTGGTTTGCAAATAAGCCTATGCCAGATATTAAACTTTTGTCTAATTTAGTTTTTACTACTATCATAATCTATCAAATTTATTGGTTTTAGTTTCCCACCAAAAATGAACCATTGTTGTGTCCCCATTAAAATATACTGGACAAAAATCTGGCTTAAAAATACTATTTAGATCGCAGGCTATACAAGTAAAAAATATATCTTTGCTCTTAATAAAACCATAATCTGATATTTTTTGTTCTATTTTTTTAAAGTTATTACCACTCAAACATCCACTGTCTACAACAATAAGTTTAGTATAAGGATCCAATTGATCTGGATGAATAAATGCCTCAAATTCATTTTTATATGGAATATTAATAGGTTCGATATCTAGTGGTTCGTTTTTTACAGATAATTTGTGTGACATTAGTTGAGCCATTAGCCCAGAATATTCATAACTTAATTGTAAAATTGCTATCTTATCTAATTCAAAATCAAATAAGCCATCATCTCTGATGTACTCACAGATTTTATCTATACATTTGATTTCCCATTCTCTATCAATTAAGAGATTATTTTTCATTATTTGTCCAATTTAGAGTTTTTGCTATCTTTTCCCATACTGGCTTAAAAAAATAGGCAGTAATAACACTTGATATTCCTCCGATGATGCCGTTAAAAACTGGTGTTGTTATAACTGCTGGAACGATACATTGATCTTCTACTATAGGATCAGTCTGATGTGGAGAATTTGACATCTTGTTGTTTTTCTAAAAATTCTTTTTGATGTTCAACAAACCTATTATCTGTAATACTATTAAAGACTGCCCTAGCGACCTTACTAACACTCAATTCCACTCCTCCAATATTTGGATTATCATTTTTCATCCAATAGTAACTAGCTCCATTAATACTATCATCTTTTTCTTTAACAATAGAATAACCCCAGGTTTTTGCCCAACTTTTGACTTCAGTAATTTTAAACATATTATTTTTGCAGATATTCCTGTGCTGTTAATTTTTGTTTGTGGGAGAATCCGGCGGCAAATCCCGCCATGTATAACTTCTTCATAACTCCAACATGATTTTTATTTTCCAGAACATAATGAAGATTATTGGCAAACCATTCGTGATAACTCTTTTCTTCATCACATAATTCTGTATCTTCTGGTTCGTGCATTATTTTTTAACCTTGATTTTATTATATGAGTTATATATCTTATTAATTCCAGAAATAACACTCTGACAAGTGCTATTTATTATTTCTGAATCATCATTATCTGTTATGTACGCTTGAATTTCATCATTTAAAACTTCTTTACAGTATCCTTTTTTCAGCAATATATTACGCAATTTTTTCAGTTTAATATTATGCTTTTTTATGAAATTATCTATATCTGTTCGATATTTTTCATTAGAAGAATATAGTGCATGTGCTAGTTCGTGTCTTAATGTTGCATTATTTTGAGCACCAATAATGTAGAAATTATCTTTACGATAACGAAATAAATCTAATAATCTATTCTCTTCTGGAGTAAGTGGGTCAAATAATCCTTCTTTAAAAGGAATAAGTACCTTACTTGGAAAATTAAATCCTATCCAAGTTAAATGATAGTCGTTTGCTCCATAAGTTTCAGAATACCAATGTCTTAATTGCCCAACAGTAAAGATATTATTACGAAATTTAGGATTAGCACTTTCATAATGCTCTTGAAAACGCATGAAAGTTAAGCCTAATTCTTCTTGAGAATCAGCAGTTACCCAAACACTACTATATGGTTGAACTTTTATTTTAAGCATTTTCGTATAACGAGTCCTTGTTTCCACTCATATAAGCATCATAAGCCTGCTCAAGACTTTCAACAAGTTTTAGTTTCCATATAGGAACAATGTTTTCACTAATCATAGTATCGTCTGTCATTTCAATTAAACACTGTAATGTTCGTTCAAATCCTATTTTTTCTATATATTTTTTATGTTTATCATTATTTCTCATGGTAAAATCTTTTCTGATTCTGTTAGTGGAGGGTCTTGTTTAGTTTGACCCGAACTGTAGTCCATATATTTAAAGTTTGCTCTGCAAAGGTCAACAGCATCGTATACTGCTTGATTTAAAGGAATATGACCCTTGATCGCACGTTCCAAATTTGTTCTGACTGTAGCAAGAACCTTTGTAAGAACAGAGTTTCTTTCTTCCATATTCTTAATTGCATGGTCTTTTTCAACCAAAGCATTTTGAATAGTCCAAATAGCGTCAATAGTGTTCATAGAGTCTCCTTGTGTAAAACGCTATGATACACTATCGACACTATCCTGTCAAGCCTTTAATTAACTTATTGTCAACTTTTTGGTTTTAGACTGAGGTTGTTCTTTCTTTTTCAGTACAAATTCTAAGTTTAGTATTCCATCTTGTAATGAAACGGTCGGCTCTTCATCTGCTATGTCTTCTGGCAAACGAATAACTCGTCTAAATTCTTGGCCGCTTAATTCTCTGATTTGATAATCTGAGACGTCATAACGATATTTATTATTTAATAATCCGCTAACTGTTAATAACTTTTCATTATTTTCATCTGTAATTTCTACAGATAAATTTTCTTTGCTGACTCCTGGTACGGTATATTGCAAGATTAGTCTGTCATCCAATCTTACAGCATCCATAAGAGGATAACCTTTATGTTTTAATCCATTAACAAAAAAAGGCGTCCCAAAAACCTCGTTAACAGCACTGTCAATTTCTTTGCTTAATTGACTAAAAAGATCAATTCGTCTTGGAGCAACTGACGAACCATTTCGTGAAGAAGTGATTAAATTCATAACAATCTCCTTGTTATAATTTGACTAATAAAAATTATTTAAGCCCACAATTGTGGCACTCAATAGACACTCACCATGAGCGTCTACCCAATAGTAGTACGCTACATGGTTGTGTCAAGTTCAATCTTAGTAGATTAGATACGACAAATCATCTAGAATATCTACGACAGCAATACCAACGACCATCTTTGCCCTGAGCATAACCAACATCTACTGTTGTCATTCCGCTATTAGCGAAACAGCAATTATTATATGCTTGTTGCTGAGAAAATCCGCTTCCGCATCCTTCATAGCCAGAATTTCCACCAAAATGACCCACAGTTCCTCTTGAAGCCATCATTTCTGCCACACCTTGAGCGGTGCTATTATTACTAGACAAATTATTTGTATAAGAGTAAACCTTATTACTATTACTGGAATAGTACCTTGGTCGTGCCTCACAAACTCCTGCAATTAATCCAGCAAACATTAGTCCTAAAATAAACTTTTTCATATTTTCCTCCTTGAAATTAATCATTGTTATTATTTTCTTTCCACGCTATAACATTCGGTCCTTTATCTTTATCTAAAATAGTCCTCCTTTCTTCTCTAAGAACAGCGATTTCTTTTCTTTGAATTAATACTTCTTTTTTTAAGGATGCAACAATATTTTTAAAATCTTCATTTTGTTTTATTAAATCATTTATATAGTCATCAATATCAGTATACATTTTTATTTTTCCATGGAAAGATAGTGTCGGGTATGGGTTTATTTAAGAAATGGCATAGTTTATCCCATCCATCTCCATCGAACATATTAAAAACTAGAAAATTATTAGTATTTTGAAAAAAATCAATTGTAGATTTATTATAGTTGTCATAATAATCTATAAAAGAATTTTTAGAAAATGTATTTGTTTCATAATGTCTTTTGTATACTTCTATTTTAGACAACCTTTCTTTTTCAGTTCGAAATGGTTTTCTATTCACAGAAAGCCAATTGTATACGGAATTCCACCAACTTTCTTTTTCTCTTATAGTTAATATGAATTTAGCGTTAGGCCAATAGGAATATAAAAATTTATATACAGACATAATATTAAATGGCCTATCTTCAAAAGCTTCTTTTTCTTTTGTGCAAGATAAAACCTTGTCATAATTACCATCCAGACAATCCTGTATCAAGCCCGTTGGAAAATCTTTGACTCGTAAAACAGAATAACCCAAATCATTTAAAGCAAATGCCATGGATGTTGTGCCGGTTTTATTTTGGCCTATACAAAATATTTTTTCCATTATGTATTATTCTCTAGTAGACTGTAAATCAATATATGTCAAATGCCAGTTTAAATGAATACTGTTATTGATGTTAGTATATCCTATATATTTTTTTAAACCATTTAGTAAATCTTTGTCGGATATATTCTGTAAATCAAATAATAATTTACAGTAATCAACCATACTGTTTTCTGACTGAAATATCCATGGACATTCTATGTCATATATACTTAATACCGATAAATCTCTAGGAAATTTAACTGAATTCCAATTATAGTATAATCCTTTATGTTCACCTGTTGATGTATATCTGCCTACGAATTCATCTAAAAATATAGAAATATTACTATTTAAAGAAACATCAGCTAAATGAATAAGTCCTGCATTTTTAATGTTTGAGGATAAATTTGCTAAAAATAAATTTAAATCTTTAATATGATGAATTGATGCTAAACAAACTATTCTATCAAGGTTGGATATATTCCATTTTTCATATGGAGATACTATTGGTATATTATTAATAGATTGTGAAAAATCTAATGATAATACAGTAGTATCGTCCGGACAATATTTCTTTAAATATCCACCCAAAGAAGGAACATCCAATATAGTCTCATTATTTTTGATAGGATATCTAGTAAAAAGAGAATAAAATTCTTTATCTCTAGCATTAGGATATTTATTCATAGCAAAATCATATGATTCACCCCTATGTCTAAATATATTCTCATATTCCATTTTCATTTTTAATAGCACCTAATTCTCTGCATGTTTTACATTGACCACATTCTTTAATTATTTTTTCACTAACATATACAGGGGTTCTACAACTCCAAGTCATATCTCTTAATTCTTTTGGAAGCATATTATATATTTCAATTTTTGTCATATCCCCTACAGGATATATTTTTTCTATATTCGGTGAGAGTAATCTTAATATATTTGTTCCCCTCATAGATCTTTCTTCTATTCCAAAATCTGATTTTGTGCGACCAATAGCAACCTTCTGTATGTTTGGTAAACTTTTACAGACTGTTCCTGCCATGAAATTATACAAATCACTATCGAACATAAATGAATTATTATAAGATGGATATTGGTGATAACTCTCGCTATAATTAACATGACTAATTTTAGTGATATAGTCAACAATTTTTTTAACTGCTATACCCTCTGCTTTAGTTCTGTTTTCTTTATTTGCAAGATGTAAATGATATATGTGTACTATATTTTTTTTATTTTGTATTAATTTCCATAATGCGCCAGTAGAGTCTAAGCCGCCAGAAAACATAAGCAGTATATTTGAATTATCGTCAATATTCATTATTGTAATATTGCTCCACCATAGAATAATTCTAATCCAATAGTATATTTAGGATCAATATCTGGATTAATAATAATATGAACATCATCAATTTCTTTTATATTTTCTGTTGTCCATAAAACATGTGTTACTTTTAGTTCATTATCATAAAAGAAAATGTTTTGTCCACTAATTTTCCATTTGCTGTAATCATATGATATTCCATTGTATACTAATCTTATCATAGCAACACCAGCAAATTTATTTTTTATCGTTAAATAGTCAGATAGTGTCATTCTATATCATAGTATTCGGGGAATAAATCTAAATATAAATCAGCAAATGGGGCATTAATCCCATCATTAATTACTGATCCTAAAATCGGTAGTTCTTCGTCTTGTTCCATTTTCGTGCAGGGTCACGCCTTTTGGGTTTGCTATGATGAGTAACTCTTATTGTCTGCTCAACAGTATACGGATACATATTATTATACATAACAAACTCTGTTGGAGCAACAGGAGTTATGGCTTTAGGTTCATGTAAATTAGTAAAATTATCCCAAAGTTGTTTAAAAATATTCATTTTATCATTCTAAAATAGTCAACAATCATCCCAGCCGTATCTGGAACATTATTTCCGCCCATGTAATAACGTCCAACCATATC
>Ga0315903_10003665_pt1 | contig 21074 bp, 32 predicted proteins | sample LakEriMetagenome_7_FD_203524 | JGI IMG/M metagenome (GOLD analysis project Ga0315903, IMG submission 203524) | Freshwater fungal communities from buoy surface, Lake Erie, Ohio, United States - Buoy 2 MA119 | ecosystem: Environmental > Aquatic > Freshwater > Lake | place: USA: Lake Erie, Ohio... | reverse complement strand
TATTGCTAATCACCTTGGCATTTAGCGAGTCAGGATCATTCGGGCTTGGCACCACAACAATTACCGGCTGACCAGTCTCAATCAAAGCGATTGGTCCGTGCTTTAGTTCTCCAGCGGCAAAGCCTTCGGAGTGGATATAAGCCAACTCCTTTAGCTTTAGCGCCCCCTCCATGGCAATCGGGAAGCCGACATGGCGGCCCAGGAAGAGAACCGTCTTGGCATCTTTGAAACTCTTAGCCAAATTGGCAACCGTATTGCCACTTTCAAGCACTTTGGCTATTTGAGCTGGAAGTTTTAGTAGTTCTTTACCTATTTCTTGCAGATCACTAAGTGATCTGGTGTTACGGCCTTTAGCGAGGTGAAGGGCGAGTAAATACATCGAAACTATTTGTGCGGTGAATGCTTTGGTTGAGGCAACAGCCACCTCAGGTCCTGCATGCGAATACAAAACCGCATCGGCTTCACGAGCAAGTGTTGCGCCTTGGGTATTACATATTGTCAGCACCATGGCGCCGGATTCTTTGGCATAACGAGTTGCCATCAAAGTATCCATGGTTTCACCGGATTGGCTAACGGCAACCACGAGAGTGTTTGCGGTAAGGATTGGATCACGGTATCTAAATTCGTGAGATAGCTCTACGGTAACCGGCACTCGGGCCCAGCTTTCAATGGCATACTTACCAACTTCAGCCGCGTAAGCTGCTGTTCCGCAGGCCACCATGATGATTCGATCAAGCTGTGGAAGTTTTTGAGTTAGCGCTGCTAGTTCCTCTAGGTGCACAGTCCCGTCACTGGAAAGTCTTCCCATCATGGTATCGCCAACCGATTGTGGCTGATCGGCAATCTCTTTTGCCATGAAAGAACTCCAGCCACCCTTGCTAGCTGCCGAAGCATCCCAGTCAATTAGGAACTCTTCGCGGCTAACCGGCTCACCATTGAAATTTTCGATGGTGACCTGATCTTTACGCAAAATGACAATCTCATCCTGACCAACGGCGATAGCGCGTTTGGTGTGTTCTACGAAAGCGGCAACATCGCTGCCAAGGAAATTCTCTCCCTCGCCAAGTCCGATAACCAATGGCGCGTTTCTTCTGGCTGCCAAAACTAAATCTGGAACATCCTGGTGCATAACCAAAATTGTGAATGCACCGTGTAAGCGGCGAACCACTTTTCTAAACGACTCAATCAGATCTCCTGATGCATCAAACTCTCTAGCTATGAGGTGGGCGGCAACCTCGGTATCGGTTTCGCTAGCAAAGCTAACTCCGGCTTCCAGAAGCTCACTTTTTAGCTCGGAGAAATTCTCGATGATGCCGTTATGGATCAGGCTTAGCTTTTTGCCATCGCCACCTAAATGCGGGTGAGCGTTACCGTCAGTTGGTGCCCCGTGGGTAGCCCAGCGCGTGTGGCCGATGCCGATGTGGGATTCGCCAAGCGGTGCTTTATCGATATCGTCAACCAAAATAGCCAACTTGCCGGCCCGTTTACGGGTTTCCAGTCTGCCCGCAGAATCAATCACCGAGACGCCAGCGCTGTCGTAACCTCGATACTCGAGTCGCTTTAGGCCACCGAGCAAGACATCAACGGTTGATTTCGGCCCGACGTAGCCTACGATTCCACACATACACCTAGTTTAAGGCAGAATTGCTATGTGACCGGAGTGCCGATGGATAATAGCGATGAGGCACTGTCACCATTTGTTGAAATTCCACGCTCCGATTGGGCAGATTTAGCTAAAAGCACTGAAACGCCGTTGACGGAGACCGAGATTGAAAAGATCAGAGGTCTTGGCGATTTTCTAGATCTGGCCGAGGTAAGCGATATCTATCTTCCGCTCAGCCAACTGCTAAATATCTATGTCACCGAGACCCAGGATCTGCATAAAGTATCTGGTTCGTTTCTGAACAAAACGAATAAAAGAACGCCGTTTATTATCGGCGTAGCTGGCAGCGTAGCAGTTGGTAAATCAACCGTCTCCAGATTGCTCAAGGAATTACTCAGTCGCTGGCCAACCACGCCTAAGGTTGCGCTGGTCACCACCGATGGCTTTTTATACCCCAACGCTGTTTTAGAAAAACGCGGCCTAATGCTAAGAAAAGGTTTCCCGGAATCCTACGATCGACTGGCGCTAATCAAATTTGTCGCTGACATCAAATCGGGTAAAGAGGTAGTTACCGCACCGCTTTATTCACACCTCACATATGACATCGTCGATGGCGATAGCGTGCGGGTTGAATCACCCGATGTCCTTATTGTTGAGGGCTTAAACGTTTTACAACCGCCGGCACCTGGTCAAGATGTTGCTCTTAGCGATTATTTCGATTTCAAGATTTATGTTGATGCTCCAACTGAAGAGATCGAAAAATGGTATTTGAACCGATTTGAAGAATTACGTGATTCGGCATTTAGAGATCCGGCTTCCTATTTTCACCGCTATGCCGAAATGCCTCTAGCAGAGGCACTTAATCGAGCCAAAGAAATTTGGCAGGACATCAACCTACCTAACCTGATTGAGAATATTCTTTCAACGAAATCTCGCGCAACGCTAGTTCTCAAAAAAGGCATTGGTCACCGGGTCGAAAGCGTACTACTGAGAAAGATTTAAAAACTAACCCCCAGTTGCCTGGGGGTTAGCTAGCAATACTTTAGATTACTTCTTGCACTTAGCCTTTAGTTCTTTGCCTTCGCGCATCTTCTTGTTTAGTTCCTTAGCGGCTTCTTCAACCTCGTCCTCAGCTTCTTCAACTTCGGTCTCGGCAGATTCTAGATTCTCGGTGCTCTCTTCAACGCTTTCAGTTAGTTCAGCAACATCAGCTGAAAGGGTTTCAATTGCCAGATTGATCTTGGTAATTGATTTCTGCACTACAAGCAGGTCCTTCTGGGCCTTAGTCAAAGCTCTACCAGTTAGCGTCGGAATCTTCTCGTTTAGTGAAATAACCTTGGCATTGGCCTTGGCTAGCTGTTCTTGATACTCAGCCAAGGTCTTGGTCTTTTTGACCTTCAGTTCCTTAGCCTGATTTAGTGCACGCTGGTGCTTCTTAGCTTTGTCTTTAACGCGATCAGCTAATTTCTTAGCCAACTCGTGATCCTGGTTAGCCTTCTTAGTTTGCAAGTCAACCTGGTTCTGCTGCGCAATGTCACTGGCTGAACATCTTGCTCGCTCTGGTGCGGCGACAGCAGTGCTGGCAACAAGCGGTGCAGTAACAAGAGTTAGTGCTGCAAATAAAACCGCTAGCTTTTTCATTTATATCTCCTTTAAGAAAGCCCTACTAAATAAACTTTAGCCCCGACACTTATTTTCTTGGTCCTTTTTCCCCATTTTCAGGATATTCACACCCTAAAGCGCGAGATTGCTCTCAACAACACGGGCTATCCGGTCAGCCCAGGAATGCGCTGTGCCCTCATCGCTAGCTTCGACCATTACTCGAACCAGATTCTCGGTTCCAGATGCCCTAAGTAATACCCGACCGGAGTCACCAAGATCTTTAGTTGCCTCGGCAACTATCTGCTTTAGCCCCTGATCGCTATCCACCTTGGATCGATCAACATTCTTCACATTCACTAGCACCTGCGGATAGCTGGTCATCTGCCCGGCTAACTCTCTAAGTGTTTTACCGCTGCGCTTTACCTCAGCTGCAACTAGCAGTGCAGTCAAAATACCATCACCGGTTGTCGCGAAGCGGCTAAATATAATGTGCCCTGACTGCTCGCCACCTAAGCTATAGCCACCTTCGCGAATTTGCTCCAAAACATAGCGGTCGCCAACTTTAGTTTCAATTAGCTCAATGCTGGCCTGCTGCATGGCAAGTCTCAGACCGAGATTACTCATCACTGTGGCAACAAGAGTATTTCTGGCTAATTCCCCGCGCTGTTTCAAAGCTAAAGCCAAAATAACCATCAGTTGATCGCCATCAACAATTGCCCCGGTGTGATCTACCGCTAAACATCTATCCGCATCGCCATCGTGGGCAAATCCCAAATCAGCTTCGTTTTCTAAAACGGCTGACTGCAAAGCACTCATGTTGGTCGAGCCGTAACCGGCGTTGATGTTGAAACCATCCGGATCATTACCGATAACTATAACCTTGGCTCCAGAATCCTTAAAAACTTCAGGCGAAATGGCGGAAGCTGCTCCGTGGGCGCAGTCAATAACAATCTTTAGGCCATCAAGGGTATTCGGTAGAGCGCCTAATAGGTGTACCAGGTACCTATCCTCAGCATCGGCAAATCGTTGAACCTTACCGACCTGATCACCAATTGGTGAGAGCGCTGGTAATTCCATGGCCGCCTCAATGGCATCCTCAATCTCATCGGGTAGCTTGTGCCCACCGAAGGCAAAAAACTTGATGCCATTATCTGGTGCTGGATTATGTGAGGCTGAAATCATCACGCCAAAATCTGCTTTGATATCGGCAGTTAGAAAAGCGGTTGCTGGAGTTGGGATAACCCCGGCATCAAAGACATCGACGCCGGAAGACGCTAAACCTGAAGCAACAGCCGCGGCTAGATATTCACCAGAGATTCTTGGATCACGGCCGATTACAGCGGTTGGCCTTCTACCTTCATTACGTGCGGTTTCGGCCAATACGATTGCAGCTGCTTGGGCGAGTTTGATTGCAAAGGAGACTGTGAGATCGCGGCCAGCAACGCCTCGAACACCATCGGTACCAAACAAGCGGGCCATGGTCTTAGATTATCCGAGCAATGCTCGAAGCGAATTAACGCTTAGAGAACTGCGAAGCCTTACGAGCTTTCTTAAGACCGGCCTTCTTGCGCTCGATAACACGAGCATCGCGAGATAGGAAGCCTGCCTTTTTCAAAGCTGGACGGTTGTTATCACGATCAATTTCATTTAGCGCACGGGAGATACCAAGACGAAGTGCTCCAGCTTGACCAGCAACACCGCCACCCTGAATACGTGCAACTACATCGTAAGAATCCTGAAGACCGAGAACTTTAAACGGATCGGTAATTAGTTGCTGGTGCAACTTGTTTGGGAAATATTCGGCAAGTTCGCGGCCGTTAACTTTGATTACACCGGAACCTGGCTTGATGCGAACACGAGCGATGGCTTCTTTACGACGACCAAGACCAGCACCTGGAACAGAGAGTGTGCCCTTAGCTTTTGCTGGAGCTTTGCTCTCAGTTGAGTACTCGGTAGCTTCTACAGTTTTCTTAGTTGGCATGTTTTTCTTTCTGCGCTATTACTGCGCTACCTGTCCAATCACGAATGGCTTTGGCGCTTGAGCTACGTGAGGGTGTTCCGCACCGCGGTAAACCTTCAACTTAGCTAGTTGATCGCGACCAAGAGTGTTCTTTGGAAGCATTCCACGAATGGCTTTTTCAACAGCCTTCTCAGGGGATTTCTCCAAAAGTTCTGCATAAGTGGTTGCAGTTAGACCACCTGGGTAACCAGAGTGGCGGTAGGCGTTCTTCTTCTGCAACTTCGCACCGGTAAGTGCTACCTTGTCTGCGTTAATGATGACTACGTAGTCGCCGTTGTCCATGTGTGGAGCAAAGGTTGGCTTGTGCTTGCCGCGCAAAAGCGCTGCTGCAGTTGAAGCCAAACGACCTAAAACTACATCAGTGGCGTCGATAATGAGCCAGTTGTTCTGCAGCTCGTGAGCCTTCGGTGTATATGTACGCACGCTAAAATGCTTTCTGTTTCTTTACGATTGACGATGGATAAATCCATCAGGATTGCCCTTTAGTTCAGGCACCAAGGGTCAAGTTTAGCCCGAAACGCCTAGCTAGTGCAAGTGCTAATAACCCCACTACTCGTCCAAAGAACGCATATTTCGGGCTATTTCAGCCTGTTTAGCCAGATCCTTCTTGGCCGGGTAGCCCACCTCAATAAGGCTTAGCCCCTCTGGCCCGACCACCTTGAAACCGTGGGTTCTGGAGCGGGATTTCAGGGCTTTGGCAACATCTTTAGGCTCTGCCCGCCCAGCACCAACCTTGATTAGCGCTCCGACAATAGATCTGACCATATTGTGGGCAAAAGCATCAGCGATTAGTTCTATCTCGATGATGTTGCCAAATGACTTATTCCTGGAGATCTTTAGAATCTTTAGCTCCCTGATAGCAGTGGCCCTAGCCTTAGGTTTACTAAAAGCAGCGAAGTCTTTCAACCCGATCAGGTGCGCACCGGCCTGCTCCATTTTCTCGAGATTGAGTTCGTAATTCACCCAGAGCTGGGTTTTGCCATAAAGCGGGTTCCAGCCACTTACCGGATCGGCTATGCGATAGCGGTATCTTCTAAAGCTGGCCGAGAACCTGGCATCAAAGCCATTCGGCGCTAAAGCAAAAGCCTTCACTCTAATATCTTTAGGCAACAGCGAATTCAGTTTGGCAACGGTATTGGTAGAGCGTCCAAGGCGCTTGAGTTGCTCCGGCAGTAAGTCAATGTGAATCACTTGAGCCTCGGCATGAACCCCAGCATCAGTTCGACCAGCAACTCGTAAACCGAAATCATCTTCAGATTTACCAAAGATTAGTTCTAAGGTGGAAAGAAAATCCCCCTGAACTGTTCTGAGCCCAGGCTGTTTTGCCCAACCGGCAAAATCCGATCCTTCGTAGGCTAAATCAATCCGGTAACGAGAAAAGCCGCCGGCTTTGGGGCCAACGGCTTTTTTCATGATCTTTACTGCTAACTAAATCTCTAAGCCTCTTCGGACTTAGTCTCTTCAGCGGCAGGAGCTTCCTCGCTTGCAGCTTCTTCTACAACAGCAACTTCTTCAACTACTGCTGCCTCTTCTGAAGCTGGTGCTTGTTCTGCTACCGCTTCAGCTTGAGCCTCGGCAACAATTTCTTGCTCAACAGCTTGTGCTTCTTCGGCAACTACCTCGTTGGCTGCTTCTTCACCAAGGGCTTCAGCAACTACTGCTTCTTCCTCAACGATGGTTTCTGCAGGTGTAGCAACCGCTTCAGGAGCTGCGGCAACCGGAGCAGCCTTAACCGCTTCGGCAACTTTTGCCTTAGCCTTAGCTGGCTTAGCAACCACTGGCTCTAGTACCAATTCGATTAGCGCCATAGGAGCGTTATCGCCCTTACGGAAACCAAGCTTGGTGATTCTGGTGTATCCACCCTTACGCTCTAGAACCTGAGGTGCGATGTTTGCAAATAGCTCGTGGACAACATTCTTATCTGAAATGTCGGCCATGACCTGACGACGTGCGTGCAGATCGCCGCGCTTGGCTAGCGTAACTAGCTTCTCGGCAACCGGCTGAACGCGCTTAGCCTTGGTCTCTGTGGTGGTAACAGCCTTGTGGGTAAATAGCGATGCGGCCAAATTGTTTAGCAGCAAACGCTCGTGGGCTGGACTGCCTCCGAGACGAGGACCCTTTGTTGGGCGTGGCATGTTATTTCTCCTCTTACTTTTCTAAGCCTAAAATTTAGGCTCTGTCGTCCTGGTCAAAACTTGAACTGAAATACGCAGCGTCAAATCCTGGCACTGCATCGCGGAAACGTAATCCCATCGAGGTTAGCTTGTCGCGAACCTCATCAACAGACTTGCTACCAAAGTTACGGATGTTCATCAGCTGCTCCTCGGTTAGGTTGATCAACTCGCTAACGGTGTTGATGCCTTCACGCTTTAGGCAGTTGTATGAACGAACGGTTAGATCTAGTTCCTCAATTGGCTTAGCCAATGCTGGTGGCAGATCAACAACCATGTCGGTTGCTGGCAGGTCGATACCTTCGGCGTTCTCATCCAAGGCAGCGGCTAGACCGAATAGGTTAACCAGGGTCTTACCAGCAGAAGCGATTGCTTCGCGAGGTGAGATTGATGGCTTGGTCTCAACATCAACAATTAGCTTGTCGAAGTTGGTGAACTCACCGGCACGAGTTGCCTCAACGCGGTAAGAAACCTTCAACACTGGTGAATAGATTGAGTCAACCGGAATGATTCCGTTATTTGCCATGTCCTGCTGACGGTTCTGTGAAGCCTGAACATAACCACGACCTGCTTCAATGGTCAACCACATTTCTAGGCTGCCCTTGTTTACGGTAGCTAGCACTAGCTCAGGGTTGTGAATGGTAACTGTTGAATCAACGGTGATATCTCCAGCCTTGACTTCACCAACTCCAGCTTTTAGGTGAACTGTTACCGGGACATCTGAATCCAAAGACACAACGATGTCCTTGACGTTCAAAATAAGTTCGGTAACATCTTCCTTCACACCTGAAATCGGACCGAATTCGTGGCTGATGCCAGTGATTCTGATGCTGGTAACAGCTGCTCCTGGAATTGAGGAAAGCAGGGTGCGGCGAAGTGAGTTACCAAGGGTGTAACCGAAACCTGGCTCTAGCGGATCTAGAGTGAATCTGGCGCGGTTAGGGAAATTGCTGTCAATCTCTTCGTGCAGAACTGGTGTCTGTGCAATTAGCACTGGGTTTCCTTTCATTGAGACATCCGCTATTTGATGCCTCGTTTTTTGAGGTTTGCTGTTCAGTGGCCACTAAACAGCTGTATTAAGTTATCTAAGTTGTTGCAAAAATTAGAGGCGACGACGCTTCGGTGGGCGACAGCCGTTGTGTGCCTGTGGGGTCACATCGGAGATCGAACCAACTTCAAGACCTGCTGCCTGAAGTGAACGAATCGCTGTTTCACGTCCAGAGCCTGGGCCCTTTACGAAAACATCAACCTTCTTCAAACCGTGCTCCTGAGCCTTACGGGCTGCTGCTTCAGCTGCCATCTGGGCTGCGAATGGAGTTGACTTACGTGAACCCTTGAAGCCAACATCACCTGAAGATGACCATGAGATAACCGCACCGGTTGAATCGGTAATCGAAACGATGGTGTTGTTAAAAGTGCTCTTGATGTGTGCTTGACCGTGGGTAACGTTCTTCTTTTCTTTTTTACGAGGCTTACGAACCGTAGTGGTTGCCTTTGCCTTTGGTGCTGCCATGAGTTTTCTCCTAAGTCTTTTCTAGTCAGACGCAAGTACTACTTGCGTGCCGCCTTCTTCTTACCGGCCACAGTGCGCTTCGGACCCTTACGAGTACGAGCATTAGTCTTGGTGCGCTGACCACGAACGGGTAGTCCCTTACGGTGACGAATACCTTCGTATGAACCAATCTCAACCTTGCGGCGAATATCGGCTGCAACATCACGACGAAGATCTCCTTCGACCTTGAATGTGCCTTCGATGTAATCACGAATAGCAACAAGCTGGTCATCCGATAGATCTTTAACGCGGATGTTTTTATCGATTTGAGTATCGGTAAGCACCTTTACGCTTCTGGTGCGACCGATTCCGTAGATGTAGGTTAGGGCGATTTCGACTCGCTTATCGCGAGGAATATCGACTCCGGCAATACGTGCCATTTGGATTTCTCCTGATGTTTAGAAGGTCTGCAACAGTGTTATCCCAGATATTTATCTGAGCTCTCGCCTTCTCGAGAGGTGCCAGGAATATTTCCTTGAACACTGCCTTGGTTTTATTTAGTTATCGGTGTTGCTAGATCTTTGTTAACCCTGACGCTGCTTGTGACGAGGGTTCTCACAAATAACCATCACGCGACCGTGACGACGAATGACTTTGCACTTGTCGCAAATCTTCTTGACGCTTGGGTTAACCTTCATGTCTAAACTTTTTCTACTAGATGTTTATTTGTAGCGATAAATGATGCGCCCACGATTTAGGTCGTAGGTGCTGAGCTCGACTATCACGCGATCGCCAGGAAGAATACGAATGTAGTGCTGTCGCATCTTTCCAGAAATGTGCGCTAAGACTTTGTGCCCATTGGTCAACTCGACTCGGAACATCGCGTTCGGTAGAGCTTCATCAACTGTGCCCTCGATCTCGATGACGCCGTCTTTGTTGGCCATAAACTCACTTATCTTTTTCTGTCAGTCCCCCGACACGCGAAAATCTCTCCAAAAGAGAAAGGATTATTCGTGCCGAAACACCAAGTCTCAATCTTAGGACAATTTGGCGGTAAATTCTAGTTAAAGATTGGGCAATATGGGCGTAATCCCGAAGGGTGCCAGCTCAGTTGCCCCGCCATCTTCTGCAGTTAGGACCCAAATACCCCCAGAATGCCTTGCTACGGTGTGTTCCCAGTGGCTGGCATCGGAGTTATCCACGGTGGCCACCGTCCAGCTATCTGAAAGCACCTTTACCCGCTGGCTTCCCGCCGTAATCATCGGTTCGATGGCAATAACTAGGCCATTTTCGATAACCGGGCCCAAATCTCTGGTCTGGTAGTTAAAAACGGCTGGATCTTCATGCATGGACCTGCCAACACCGTGGCCGATGTAATCCTGCAAAATGCCGTACCTACCGCTGTTCCGAATACTGGCCTCGACCGCCCTGCCAACCTCGTTCAATCTGGTAGCAGTAGCAAATTTGGCAATACCGGCCCAAAGTGAATCCTGACAGGCCGCAGAAAGAGCTTGCCTAACCTTAGTGACCGCTTCATCGCCTCCTGGAACCACATAGCTAAAAGCAGCATCACCATTCCAGCCCGAATCGGTAATTGCACCGCAATCAACGGAGACAATATCACCCGCTTGAATGATCCGGTCCTTCGCTGGAATACCGTGGACAACCTCATTATTGATACTGCAGCAGATGGTGTGAGTGTAACCAGGCACCAGTTTGAAATTACTTCTTGCCCCCATCGAAACAATCGTTTCTTCGGCTATCGCATCCAGCTCTAGAGTGCTTATTCCGGGTTTGATCGCAGCTCTAACCGCTTTTAGCGCTGCAGCCGTGATTAGGCCAGGCTCACGCATCAGCATGATATCAACATCGCTTTTCAGCGAAATTCGCTCGCGAGCCATGATTACCTAAATAACTGGTGAAAGACCGCGCTGAGTGAGCGCGTTTAAAATGCGGTGGGTGACTTCGTCCACTTGGCCAAGTCCATCGATGGCGACAACCAGATCGCGCTCAGTATAAATGTCGATGATTGGCCTGGTTTGCTCTAGATAAACTTCCTGCCGGTGACGGATGATTTCTTCTGTGTCATCTGATCGACCCTGTTCTTGAGAGCGCTTTAGCAGTCTTTCGACTAGCACCTCGATATCTGCGGTGATCAGGACAACCGCATCAAGCCTGGTTTCATTTTCAGAAAGAATGTTCTCTAGCTCTAGGACCTGGTCTCTGGTTCTTGGGTAGCCATCCAAAATAAAGCCACGCTTCACATCTTCTTGAGTTAAACGTTCCCGAACCATGTCATTGGTTACCGAATCAGGAACATACTCGCCTCTGTCCATAAAGCTTTTGGCAAGTAATCCAAGTGGAGTTTCGTCTTTGACGTTAGCCCTGAAGATATCCCCGGTAGAAATGGCAGGGACTGAATAGGCGTTTGAGAGCAAACCGGCCTGCGTTCCCTTGCCGGCCCCTGGTGGGCCGATCAAGAGAAACCGGCTCACTTCAGTAGACCTTCGTAGTTTCGCTGTTGCATCTGAGCGCTGATCTGCTTGACCGTCTCAAGACCGACACCAACGATAATCAGGATCGAGGTTCCACCGAATGGGAAGTCTTGGTTAGCATTCAAAAGCGTTAGAGCAAATAGTGGAATCAACGCGACGATACCTAGGTATAGCGAACCAGGCAGTGTAATTCTTGAAAGAACATACTCTAGATACTCGGTGGTTGGCTTACCGGCACGAATACCTGGAATAAAGCCACCATACTGCTTCATGTTCTCCGATACTTCTTCAGGGTTGAAGGTAATCGAAACATAGAAGTAGGTAAAGGCAACAATCATAAGGAAATACATCAGCATGTATAGCGGGTGATCGCCCTGAGTCAGGTTGTTGTTAATCCAAATGACCCAATCGGCAATTTTTCCATTGGCATCAGGGCCGTTGAACTGTGCAATTAGACCAGGTAGGTATAGCAAGCTTGAGGCAAAGATAACTGGGACAACACCGGCCATGTTTACCTTGATCGGCAAATAGGTAGCCTGGCCACCGTAGGTTCTTTTACCAACCATGCGCTTGGCGTACTGAACCGGAATACGACGCTGTGACTGCTCAACCAAAATAACTAGCAGAACGATAACAACACCGACACCGATAACACCGAGAAGAACTTCGATGCTTCTGCTCTGTGCAATTCCGCTTAGGCTAGCTGGGAAACGAGCTGCGATAGAAGCGAAGATCAAAAGTGACATACCGTTACCGATACCGCGTTCGGTTACAAGCTCAGCAAGCCACATAATCAAACCGGTACCAGCAGTCATGGTGATAATCATCAATGAGATGGCCCACCAAGAGTTATCGCTGAATAGGCTTCCAGAACAGTTGGTTCCAAACAGTGCGCCACCACCCTGACGGGCAACAGCAATCAAAGTTGTTGACTGCAATAGACCCAGACCAATAGTTAGGTAACGGGTGTATTGAGTAATCTTTGCCTGACCAGCCTGGCCTTCTTTATACAAAGTCTCAAAGCGTGGAATAACTACACGAAGTAGCTGGGTGATGATCGAGGCGGTGATATAGGGCATGATACCCAGAGCAAAAATCGATAGCTGCAGCAAGGCACCACCGGAGAACAGGTTAACCAGTTCATAGATTCCGGAAGTGCTTGTGGTGCCAGCTTTCAGACATTGCTGCACGTTCTCATAGTTGACAAACGGTGCAGGAATGAATGATCCCAAACGGTAGATGGCAACGATAGCTAGGGTGAATAGCAGTTTGTTGCGCAGATCTGGCGTGGTAAACGCTCTCTGGATTGCACTAAACATTTTTAGCCTCCTGTTGGCTAACTAATTACTCAGTAACGCTTCCGCCGGCAGCAAGAATCTTTGCCTTGGCAGACTCGGAGACTTTATCAACCTTGACGTCTAGTTTAACGGTTGCCTCGCCCTGACCTAGAACCTTTACCTTTTCGTTCTTGCGAACAGCGCCCTTGGCCACCAATGAAGCCACGGTAACCTCGCCGCCTTGCGGGTAAAGCTCAACTAGAGTCTCGATGTTTACTACCTGATACTCCACCTTGAACGGGTTCTTGAAACCACGAAGCTTAGGGGTACGCATTACTAGGCGAACACCACCACCTTCAAAGCCTGGTCTTACCTGGTAGCGAGCCTTAGTACCCTTGGTACCACGACCAGCAGTCTTACCCTTAGATCCCTCACCGCGACCGAAGCGAGTGCGCTCCTTCTTGGCTCCTGGAGCAGGGCGTAGGTGGTGGAGCTTTAGCAAGTTGCTCTTCTCCTGAGCAGCAGCTGGCTTTTTAGCCGCTACAGTCTTCTTCTCTTCAGCCATTAGTTGATCTCCTCGACCTTAACTAGGTGTGCTACTGCACGAACCAGCCCACGGGTAACTAGGCTGTCATCCTTGACGACGATATCGCCAATTCTTTTTAGGCCCAGGGTTCTAAGTGAATCACGCTGACGCTGGCTGTTGCCAACACCGCTTTTAACCTGGGTTACTTTTAGACGTGCTGCCATTTAGGCACCTGCCTTTGCATCTGCTTGAGCCTTCAAGATAACCTTTGGAGCTACCTCTTCTAGGGTCAATCCACGACGAGCTGCAACGCTTGCTGGTTCTTCCAGCTTCTTCAGTGCAGCCACGGTGGCGTGAACAATGTTGATTGTGTTTGATGATCCAAGTGACTTACTCAAAACATCGTTAACTCCAGCACATTCCAATACAGCACGAACTGGACCACCAGCGATAACACCGGTACCAGCTGCTGCTGGACGAAGCAGAACCACACCGGCTGCTGCTTCACCCTGCACTGGGTGAGGGATGGTTCCACCAAGTCTTGGTACGCGGAAGAAACTCTTCTTTGCTTCTTCAACACCCTTGGCGATAGCGGCTGGAACTTCACGAGCCTTGCCGTAGCCAACGCCGACCATTCCGTTACCGTCACCGACAACAACTAGTGCGGTGAAGGAGAAACGACGTCCACCTTGAACTACCTTTGAAACGCGGTTGATGGTAACCACACGCTCCAAGAATGGGCTCTTGGTGTCTTCGCGATCACGACGCTCACCGCGCGGTGCGCGCTCACGTGAACCACGACGTGCATCGCGTTCACCGGCTTCAGTCGCTACAGCCTCGGTACTTGCATTCTCAGTTGACTCAGTTGACAACTCTTGCTCCTTGTTTTCTTGACTCACAGGACCAGCCCACCTTCACGAGCGCCATCAGCGATAGCTGCAACGCGACCGGCATACTTGTTTCCGCCGCGGTCAAAAACGACCTCGGTAATTCCGGCAGCCTTAGCGCGCTGCGCAAGTAGTAGACCAACGGCCTTTGACTTAGCTGACTTGTCATCTGCTGACTTACGTAGATCGGCTTCCATGGTCGAAGCTGAAACTAGGGTGTGACCCTTAGCGTCATCAACGATCTGAACGAAGACGTGGCGAGCCGAGCGGGTTACCACAAGTCTTGGACGAGAGGCAGTTCCCTCAATCTTCTTGCGAAGACGAAGGTGTCTGCGGTCTCTAGCGGCTGACTTGCTCTTACCGCGAGTTCTTGGAGTAAGACCCATGATTACTTACCTGCCTTTCCGGCCTTGCGGCGAACAACTTCACCGGCATAGCGGACACCCTTGCCCTTGTATGGCTCAGGCTTACGAAGCTTACGAAGGTTTGCTGCTACCTCACCAACAGCCTGCTTGTCGATACCGACAACAGTGACCTTGTTGTTTCCTTCAACCTGGAATGAAATTCCAGTCGGAGGCTCAACCAGGATCGGGTGAGAATAACCAAGTGCAAACTCGATTGATGAACCCTTAGCGGTAACACGGTAACCGGTTCCGACGATTTCCAAAGCCTTTGAATAGCCCTTGGTCACACCTTCGATGGTGTTAGCAATCAGGGTTCTGGTTAGACCGTGCAGTGAGCGAGAGTTTCTCTCGTCATCTGGACGGGTAACCAAGATGTTGTTATCTTCAACAACAACGGCGATCGGTGCTGGAACGGTGTGGCTCAGTGAACCCTTAGGGCCCTTCACTGAAACAAGCTGTCCCTCAATTTTGATTTCGACTCCAGAAGGAATCGCGATAGGCATCTTTCCAATACGTGACATGTCTTTTACCAGATGTAGGCGATGACTTCTCCGCCTACTCCTTTCTTGGCTGCTTGACGGTCAGTAAGAATACCTGAAGAGGTAGAAAGAATAGCGATACCAAGACCACCTAGCACACGAGGAATCTCGTTTGATTTTGCGTAAACACGCAAGCCAGGCTTTGAAACACGCTTGATGCCAGAAATTGAGCGCTCACGGTTAGGGCCATACTTTAGCTCTACCTGCAAAGCTTTTCCGACTTCACCATCAACTACCTTTACGGTCTGGATGTATCCTTCGGACTTTAGAATCTCTGCGATGCTCGCCTTCATCTTGCTGTACGGAAGAGTGATCTCCTCGTGGAAAGCAGAGTTAGCGTTTCTGAGACGGGTGAGAAAATCCGCTACCGGATCTGTCATTGTCATTAGTTTTTTGTTTTCCTTACTTTGTCGGTTTCTGAAAGCTGTTCAGGCAATCAGACCTATCCAATTAGTTGTTTGTCTTGAACGGGAAACCTAGGGCAACTAGAAGTGCTCTACCCTCGTCATCGTTCGAAGCTGTAGTTACCAGAGTGATATCCATACCGCGAGGTCTGTCGATACCGTCCTGGTTGATTTCGTGGAACATGGTCTGCTCGTTTAGACCAAAGGTGTAATTACCCTTACCGTCAAACTGCTTGTCCGATAGTCCACGGAAGTCACGGATACGAGGAAGTGCTAGCGATAGCAATCTGTCTAGGAACTCCCACATCCGGTCGCCACGCAATGTTACGTGTGCACCGATTGGCTGACCCTCACGCAACTTGAACTGAGCGATTGACTTACGAGCTAGGTTTACCTGTGGCTTCTGGCCGGTGATTGCAGTTAGATCCTTGATAGCAAATTCGATGAGCTTGCCGTCCTTGGCTGCATCGCCAACACCCATGTTGACCACGATCTTGGTCAAACCTGGTACCTGGTTCACGTTCTTGAAGCCGAACTGGCTTAGTAGTTCACCCTTTATTTCGCTCTTGTATTTAGCCTTTAGACGAGGCTCGATTTTCACGGTGGTCATTAGATTTCCTTACCTGACTTCTTAGCAACACGAACGCGCTTGGCCTTCATGCGGCTTTTGTCTTTACCCTGGACCTTGACCATTTCGACCTTGACACCAAGACGAGTTGGCTTTTTGGTCTCTGGGTCAACAAGTGCAACGTTAGAGATGTGAATCGGAGCTGGCTCGGTAACCAGGCCGCCGTCTTTAACACCCTTGGCGTTTTCGGTCTGCTTGACGTGCTTGGTAACTAGGTTCATTCCATCAACGATTACACGGTTGGTCTTCTTGTCAACTGCCAAAACAGTTCCAGTCTTACCGCGCTCACCGCCGCGAGATTCTTTTGCTCCACCGATAAGCATTACGGTGTCACCTTTTTTGATAGTTGCCATTAGATAACCTCCGGAGCCAACGAGATAATCTTCATGAACTTCTTTTCACGAAGCTCACGACCAACTGGACCAAAGATACGGGTTCCTTGCGGTTCACCGTCTTTCTTGATGATCACAGCGGCGTTCTCGTCGAACTTGATATATGAGCCGTCTGGGCGACGAACTTCTTTCTTAGTGCGAACGATTACGGCCTTGACCACATCGCTCTTCTTTACGCTTCCACCTGGAATCGCATCCTTCACGGTTGCTACCACTACATCGCCGAGGCTTGCGTAGCGGCGACCAGAACCACCGAGAATACGGATAACAAGAAGCTCTTTAGCGCCGGTGTTATCGGCAACTTTCATTCTTGACTCTGACTGAATCATTTAGATATCTCCTATTACTTAGCCTTCTCGACTATCTCAACTAAGCGCCAGCGCTTGGTTGCCGATAGTGGTCTGGTCTCATGAATTAGAACTAGATCGCCGATACCAGCGGTGTTGTTCTCATCGTGAGCTTTGATCTTGGTGCTGCGGCGAATAACCTTGCCGTAAAGCGGGTGCTTTACGCGGTCCTCTACCTCAACAACGATGGTCTTGTTCATCTTGTCGCTAACTACATAGCCACGACGAACCTTGCGATAACCGCGATCTTCAGTATTTACTTCAGCCATGGGTTATGCCTCCTCAGTGTCTTTAGCCGACTCGGTCGACTTTGCCTTTGTTGCCTTCTTCTCAGCCTTAACTGGAGCGGCAGCTACTACAGCACGGATACCTAGTTCACGCTCGCGCAAGACGGTGTAGATGCGAGCAATATCGCGCTTTACCGCCTTGATGCGTCCGTGACTTTCCAGCTGTCCAGTTGCTGACTGAAAGCGCAGGTTAAATAGTTCTTCCTTCGCGCGCTTTAGTTCTTCAACCAAAACTGCATCTTCCTTGGAATCAAGATCTGCTGGAGTTAGATTCTTCGAACCGATCATTATGCGTCACCTTCTTCACGTCTGATAATGCGAGCCTTTAGCGGCAGCTTGTGGATGGCACGGGTCATTGCTTCACGAGCAACTTCCTCGGTAACACCGGATAGCTCAAACATGACGCGACCTGGCTTGATGTTAACAATCCACCACTCCGGAGAACCCTTACCAGAACCCATACGAGTTTCAGCAGGCTTCTTAGTTAGCGGGCGGTCAGGGAAGACGTTAATCCAAACCTTTCCACCACGCTTGATGTGACGGGTCATTGCGATACGAGCAGACTCAATCTGACGGTTAGTAACGTATGCAGGTGTTAGCGCCTGGATACCCCACTCACCGAAAGAGACCTTAGTTCCACCGGTAGCAGCTCCACCGCGCTTTGGGTGGTGTTGCTTGCGGTGCTTGACTTTACGAGGAATCAACATTTTTATGCCTCAACCTTTTCTGCTGCTGGTGCAGCGTCAGCCTTCGGACGACGTCCGCGACCTTCAGGACGCATTGGCTTAGCATTTGCCTGCTGAACCGCTAGCTCCTTGTTGGTCATGTCGCCCTTGTAGATCCAAACCTTCACACCGATACGACCGAAGGTGGTGTGTGCTTCGTAGAAACCGAAGTCGATGTTCGCACGCAGAGTGTGTAGTGGAACACGGCCCTGACGGTAGAACTCTGAACGTGACATTTCAGCTCCACCTAGACGGCCAGAACACTGAACACGGATACCCTTAGCACCCTGACGCTCAGCACCCTGCATACCCTTACGCATGGCACGACGGAAAGCAACACGAGCAACTAGCTGCTCGGCGATACCCTGTGCTACCAGTTGTGCATCCATCTCAGGGTTTTTAACCTCAAGGATGTTTAGCTGAATCTGCTTCTTGGTTAGCTTCTCTAGATCGCCACGAATTGACTCTGCTTCGGTTCCACGACGGCCAATTACCAGTCCTGGACGAGCAGTGTGAATGTCAACGCGAACGCGGTCACGGGTTCTTTCAATCTCGATGTGTGAAACACCGGCACGGTCTAGGCGCTCGGTTAGCAGCTTACGGATCCTGATGTCCTCAGCTACGTAGTCCTTGTAGCGCTGACCAAGCTTGGTTGAATCAGCGAACCAGCGTGAACGGTGGTCGGTGGTGATACCGAGTCTGAAACCGTATGGGTTTACTTTCTGACCCATTACTTGCTCCTCTTCTGTAGGTTCGCCTTGGCGATAATCTCGTCTGGAGTTGAAACAACAACAGTGATGTGGCTGGTGCGCTTCATGATCGGGGTAGCTCTACCCTGAGCGCGCGGCATGAATCTCTTCATGGTGGCACCCTCGTCAACGAAGGCTGCTGAAATAATCAGATCCTCTTCATCGAAACGAACATTAGCTGCGTCAGCTTTGACCTTGGCATTTGCAACAGCAGAGGCAACCAGCTTGAAGACCGGCTCAGAAACACCCTGTGGAGCAAACTTTAGAATGGCTAGCGCTTCAGCTGCACTCTTACCGCGAATTAGGTTCACGACACGACGAGCCTTCTGTGGGGTAACCCGCACGCTTTTTAGTTTTGCTATAGCTTCCATGATTACTTTCTACGACCCTTCTTGTCGTCCTTCACGTGACCACGGAAGGTGCGGGTAGGGGCGAATTCACCTAGCTTGTGACCAACCATGGTCTCAGTGATGAATACTGGGATGTGCTTGCGACCGTCGTGCACTGCGATGGTGTGACCGAGCATTGCTGGGACAATCATCGAGCGACGTGACCAGGTCTTGATCACATTTTTGCTGTTGGCCTCGTTTTGCTTAGCTACCTTTTGGAATAGGTGCTCATCAACGAATGGGCCCTTCTTTAGACTTCTTGGCATATTCTCTTAGCTCCTACTTGTGGCTTCCACGTGGACGGCGGCGAACAATCATCTTGTCGCTTGGCAAATTAGGTTTACGGCTGCGGCCTTCAGCTTGACCCCAAGGAGTCACTGGGTGACGTCCACCAGAAGTCTTACCTTCACCACCACCGTGTGGGTGATCAACCGGGTTCATAGCAACACCGCGGACGGTTGGGCGAACACCCTTCCAACGCTTACGGCCTGCTTTACCAAGGTTGATGTTTGACTGCTCAGCGTTACCAACTTCACCGATGGTGGCGCGGCAGCGAGCATCAACGTTACGAATTTCACCAGAAGGAAGTCTTAGCTGAGCTAGTCCTCCGTCTTTAGCAACTAGACGAATCGAAGCACCTGCTGAACGACCCATCTTGGCTCCACCGCCTGGCTTTAGCTCGATGGCGTGAACCACGGTACCAACTGGAATGTTCTTCAGTGGCAGAGCATTACCTGGCTTGATGTCAGCGTTTGGACCCTGTTCGATCTTGTCACCCTGCTTGATTCCCTTAGGAGCAAGAATGTAACGCTTGGTGCCGTCGATGTAGTTCAACAAAGCAATACGAGCGGTACGGTTTGGATCGTATTCGATGTGTGCAACTACAGCTGGAACGCCGTCCTTGTCGTTGCGACGGAAATCGATAACACGATACTGACGCTTGTGTCCACCACCGATGTGACGAGTGGTGATACGACCTGAAGCGTTGCGACCACCGGTTTTTGGCAGTGGACGAAGCAATGACTTCTCCGGAGTCGAGCGAGTGATCTCAGCGAAATCTGAAACCGATGCGCCGCGACGACCTGGAGTCGTTGGATTGTATTTACGAATACCCATAAGTTATCTCTGCCTTATCCGATGTTGCTAAACAGGTCGATGGAACCACTCTTTAGAGTGACGATGGCACGCTTGGTGTCCTTGCGCTTACCCAAACCAACACGGGTTCTCTTGGTCTTACCAATGCGGTTCAAAGTGTTCACTGAAGCAACCTTGACGTTGAAGATAACTTCAACAGCCTGCTTGATTTCAGTCTTGTTTGAACCAGGTGCAACCTCGAAAGTGTATTTACCCTGATCGATTAGGTTGTATGACTTCTCTGATACAACCGGACGAATAATCACGTCGCGAGGATTTTTTGGAATCGCAGTCATGATTTACGCCTCCTTCTTTGAGTTAGCGGTGAACTCTTCGATAGCTGACTTGGTGAATACCAAATCATCTGAGTTCAAGATGTCATAGGCGTTGAGCTGGTCAACTGGAATGACGTGAACATTTTGTAGGTTACGAAGTGACAGGTAGCTGAGCTCATCGGTTCTGTCCAAAACAACAAGCACGTTCTTTTGCTTGGTGAACTTAGCAAGATATGCCTGAGCAGCCTTGGTCGATGGCTTGTCAGCTAGTGAAAGCGACTCAACTACGTGCAAACGGTTGTTTCTAACACGGTCGGTTAGTGCCTGCAATACAGCAGCCCTAATCATCTTCTTTGGGGTTCTCTGGTCATACAGTCTTGGCTTTGGGCCGTGAGTGATGTAACCACCGCGCATCTGTGGAGCACGGAGGGATCCCTGACGAGCACGACCGGTACCCTTCTGCTTGAAAGGCTTCTTTCCGGTACCGGAAACTTCACCGTGGCGCTTGGTTGACTGAGTACCCTGGCGAGCTGCTGCTAGCTGAGCAACAACAACCTGGTGCACCAGTGGAACTGAAATGTTGACATCGAAAAGGTTCTTGTCTAGTTCGAATGAACCAGCCTTGTTACCTTTTACGTCTAGTACGTCTACGTTAGCCATGAGGATTACTCACCCTTCTTCACTGCGTTGCGAACGAAAACAAGTGAGCCCTTTGATCCTGGAACTGC
>Ga0315903_10003660_pt1 | contig 21100 bp, 19 predicted proteins | sample LakEriMetagenome_7_FD_203524 | JGI IMG/M metagenome (GOLD analysis project Ga0315903, IMG submission 203524) | Freshwater fungal communities from buoy surface, Lake Erie, Ohio, United States - Buoy 2 MA119 | ecosystem: Environmental > Aquatic > Freshwater > Lake | place: USA: Lake Erie, Ohio... | reverse complement strand
GGATTCTAGCAGGAATGGGAGCAGTAGCACTTGCTCTCTTTTTTGCATATAAGAAGAGGAATGTCCCCAAGCCTTCGGAAGTAGAAAATAAGTCTGATGAAGTAGGTCAGGGTGATGTCAAAAAGAGGAAAGATTTGCAATCAATGGATGTGCAATTTTATGGCATGAGTGGCAAAGGAATTTATGTAAAACCTCAAAATTTGATTCCAAATATGAGGGATAATAACTTCTTCAATGCTGACGGTGGTAATGTTTTACCAACTAGAAACATTTACGCTGCTTGTAAGTGTGCATCAAAGCAGAAACCTACCCCTACTGTATTACAAAACATATTATAAAAAATAATCATGTCAGAAGCGAGAGCAGTTATTGACAAAGTAAGAGATTTAAAGTCAACATCAGATACCTTATCTATGAAAAAGAAAAAAGGTACGATTACAGGTGGATTCATCGGTATGGCAGCAGGTTTGTTGTACGGTGTTGCAAAAAGCTACAACTTGGTTAGTAGTGCTTTTATTGGTGCTATAATTGGTGGAATAGCCTCACATTTGTTGTTACCTAATACTGATGAAGAATGAAAAATAAAAACCTTGTAATAATTGCCTCTGCCGTAGGAATCATTGGTATTCTTGCTATTGTTCTGCTGAAAAGGAGAAAAATGCAAGAAGAGGAAACCAACGAAATGACCCCCGAACAGGTAGAAGCAGCTAAAAGCGTTGCAAGTTCAATTTCTAGCGGAACTTTCAAATTAAGATAAAATGGAAGTAGAAGTAAAAGAGTTAACGGCTAATCAACTTTATAAGCAATATAGAGATGAAGGCGGTACTTTGAATTTTTCAGGATGGCTTAACAGGGAGAAGAAAAAAGGTATTTTCCCTATAAACGCTAACTTAAACGAAGAAGTTTATATGGCACTAAATGGAATGAACGAAGACGAAAAGAGCAAGACAATTATGGGATTCCCTAAGTCTACTCTAATTATAGTTGGAGTTGTTATTGTAGGAGCAATAGTTGTTTCTCAAATAATGAAAAAGAAATAATTATGAATAAAAATACTTTGATTCCTGTTTTGGTTGGATTGGGTATAGTAGGTTTTGTTTGGTATAAGAACAAAATGAAAAGGGAAAATATGCCCAAAAGCGTTGAAGAGGCGGTTTCGGTAGCTACTGAAAAAGAAAAGCAAAACTTTACCCCTGCTTTCCTTTCTCAATATGATATTGTTATGCCCCCAAATCAAGCATCCAAAGCGGTAAAACAGGCTGCTTTTGAGATGCAAGATGCTAGGACACAAAGAGAACTTATTGCAATTGCAAATAAAAAACCCGTCTATATCTGATGAATTACAAAATGTGGTGTAGATATGAGCCTTGTAAAGTTCGGGTTAGAGTACGGACTCAAAAACCTGTGAAAATAAGGCTTATAGCTTCAGATAAAGACCAAGCCAATACCAAGTTTATGGATGCGGTTAAGGTCGTTAATGGGGAGGAGGACTTGTTTATTCGTATGCCAATTGCTCCAAACAATTTGGCTCTTCAGATATATAACGAAGCTATTGGTAATAGACCAAAAGAGGATGAAGACACTTTTGAGGTTGTCGGAATCAAAAAGGAAGATTTGGAAACAACTCTTTCTAGAACTAAAATGGACACAAGCATTGTACGGAGTTTTGTCAATTTTGCACAGAAGTTTTCATACAATGCAGGGTGGCTTCCTCCAAAGGACTATTATAGCACCACAAGACAGTTTAAGATAGAATATTTGCCCGTTATTAAATCCATGCAAGGAAAGGTATTGGCAACTCCTGCGAGAATTTCGACCCAAAACGGTCGTATTCAAATATCTCAAGAGGCTTTTGTACCTTTCACCATTCCTATGAGGATGGCTATACTCCTACATGAGTTTAGTCATTACTATGTGAATAGTGATATTGCTGATGAGGTTGAAGCCGACTTAAATGCCTTGACTATTTATCTAGGGTTGGGCTATCCAATCAAGGAGGCTTACGCTGCTTTTGGTGAAACATTCATCGGAGCCCCAAGTGAGTTGAACAAACAGAGATACAATATCATAAATACCTTTATAAAGGATTATATTGAAGAACATAAATTAACTGATGTTTACGCAAAAGGAAATTAAAAAATGATTAAAATGAATCAGAAAACACTTGTTTGGGTAGCTATTTTGGGTGGAGGTGCGTATGTAGCATATATGATTTTATTTCAAAAAAAGATGTATGCACAAGCAATTTCCAATTCAGGAAAATATTCAGGAGGTATTGATAGTCTTTTGACTTTTGATAAAGCATATTTAAAAGCGTGGGCTAGTGCAGTAAAATCAGGTAATTCAACATTTTTCTTAGATGGTAGAGAATATATAACTGACGGTGGTAGAGCAAAAAAATAAAATATGGAAAAAGGATTCTATAAATATTACAAAGATTTGCCACCATACGCCAAAGGAGCATTAATTGTTGGCGGTGGATTTTTATTGGCACTTGCAGGGATGAAAGCCTATAAATCTCTATTCCCATCGGCAGAAGAAAAGAAAAGTCGTGAATTTGTAGACAACGTGAAAGATGAAGTTGATAAGTATCTAAAACAAGGTATGAAACCAACTTTTGCCGATAGTCAATATAATGCTTTTGCAAATGACATTCACGAAGGTATGCGTTATGCGGTTGGAGATGACTACGGTAATGTTCAGCGAATACTGCTTTTGATGAATAACGATATTGATGTCGCTAAATTAATTAAAGCATTTGGCGTAAGGCAAGATTATGCTTTTGGTGTACCAACAGGAAGCCCCAAAGACTTAATAACATTTGTAAACTCTGAATTGGGTGACGATTACGGTGGATTAACTAGGTACAGAGTTGATGCGGTAAATGCAAATTGGAAGAAAAAAGGTATAAAATATCAATTTTAAGTTATGGCAATAGAAATGCTTGAAAATAATGAGTTGTCAGCACTTGCTCCATCAAGGTTGGGAATGAGAAACTTTGTAAATGATTCTCCAATCAAAGGAAAAAGGATGCGTAATATAGAGGAAAACTTTGCCAATCTTTCGGGTGCAAGAAAAAAACTTGTAGCTAGAATAAAAGGCAAGTGGTCTTCTCTCCCACAAGATTGTGGAAGCATTGACAATTCGATTGCTTTGGTTGAGCAGGATACTGCTGCTTTAATTAAGCAGTCTGCTACATTGAAAGGATACAATCTCAAGAGCGTAAAACTCATAATTCAAGAAAACCAAGCCACACTTGGTGAATTGAAAAAGGTTCAAATTGCAAATTGTGGCTCATTTGAATCAGAAAAAATGGCTCAAGAGGAGAAAAAGTTTGAAGAAAAGCTAGTAGCACTCTCAGAATCAAGTATCGCTAAAGCAAAAGGCGAAGCAGAATCTTTGGGTAGTAAGGTAAAAAGTAATAAGAATATATTACTCATAGGTGGCGGTATAGTTGTTTTAGGTATCATTTCTTACTTCATATTTAGGAAAAAATGAAAGGTATAAAAGCACTTTTGATTGCATCAGGGTTGGGTATAATTGGTTATGCTTTGTATAGGTATTATAAAAAGCAGATTGATTTTGTGCAGGACTTTGACTACATCGTAAAGGGTGTCAGAGTTGTTTCCGTAACAGGTGACAACGTAATTTTAGACATAACTGCACGAATTATCAATAATTCCAACGTAGAAGCGACAGTAAAGGAAATGTTTTTGGACTTTTTTATAAATGGAAGTAAGGTTGGTAATATAACAGAGGTTAAAGATGTTAGGGTTAGGGCAAATGGATATAGCGACTTTAGCTTCCGATTTGCTTTTAATCCAAAAATTGTACTCGGAAATTTAGTAAATATTGTAACTTTAAGTATCGGAACTAAAGATGTTATTTTTGATATTCAAGGGTATGTTCGGGTAGAAAGTGGTCTCATAAAAACCACTATTCCATTTGAATATTCCAATAATTTGAAAAGCATCATTAAAAAATAAGAGATGGCAACAATAGGAGCATTAAATGTATTCACATATACCCTGACAAATGAAACATTGACCATTTCTGCAAGTCAGAATGTGACAAGATTAACCGTACTTTGCCGTCAGGGTAGCATTACCTTCACGGGTTCTGCTTCATTTAACGGTATTAGTTCGGGTTCAATAACATTTGCGGTAAATCAAGGGGTAACGATAAGTGCCCCAAGCCCTAGCAATCCTATTGACGGTATTGTAATCGCAGCCGCATCAGGGGGTGACATTGCCGATATTGTTATTGCCTATCAATAGACCATAATAAACCAAAAAAAAACCATAAATGGAAGAGTTCATCATTGCAGAAACAAGCAAGATTTTTACGAAAGGTGTAAAAAAGTATGTAGAAAAGTACAAAGTTGAAGACCCATTGAGTGTTTTTGTATTGCTCTACATAAAAAGTAAAGAAGAAGTTGGATACCAAGTGTACGTTGAAGATGAGTTTAAAGAAGAGGTGTCCATTAAAGATATTTTAGGGGTAAAAGTTATTGACCTGAAAGGTTATAGCGTAATTGCCCCACCGTATATTTTAAAGTTTTTGCAAGATTTTGCGAAAGAATTAGGAACATATCAGGTAGATGTTACCATTTATCTGAATGAAGACCAAGAGGATGTTAGATTATTCTTGTCAAAGGAAGGCAAATTCGTTAGAGAGGTTTTTTTAAAACATTTAATTGGAAGTAAAATAGAAGCATAATGAGTACATCTTTCCTTGGTGGAGACGGACTTTCGCTAATAAGCGGGGGTAGCGGTGGCGGTGGAACATCGGGCGTGGTTGGTTCTTCGGGAACTAGCGGTGCAAGTAATGGTACATCAGGTACATCGGGTTCATCAGGGACTGCGGGAACTTCTGCGACAAGTGGTTCTAGCGGTACTTCTGCTTCATCAGGTTCAAGTGGTACATCTGCTTCATCGGGCTCAAGTGGTACTTCTGCGACTTCAGGTTCTAGCGGTATTTCAGGTTCAAGTGGTACTGCGGGTGTTTCGGGTTCTAGCGGTACTACGGGTACTTCAGGCTCAAGCGGTAGTGCAGGTACAAGCGGACAGACATTTGGTACTTCAGGAACATCGGGCGGTACGGGTTCTAGCGGTACTTCAGCCTCTTCGGGCTCTTCAGGTTCTTCAGGTATTTCAGGTACAAGTGGTGTAAATGCTACTGCGGGAACAAGTGGGTCAAGTGGTACTTCAGGTTCTACGGGTAACACAGGAACTGCGGGTACAAGCGGTGAAACATTTGGTACATCAGGAACTTCAGGTATTACGGGTTCAAGCGGTACTTCAGGTGCTTCAGGAGCAAATGGTTCTTCAGGAACTTCTGCCACATCAGGGTCTTCAGGCACAAGCGGTTCTTCGGGAACAAGTGGCTCTAGTGGCTCAAGCGGTTCTACGGGTACTTCGGGTATTACGGGGTCTAGCGGAACAAGCGGTTCTACGGGTACTTCGGGTTCTACAGGAACTTCAGGTTTGACAGGTTCAAGCGGTACTTCAGGACAGGCGGGAGCCACAGGAACTTCAGGTACTTCAGGAGTTAGTGCTTCAGGTACATCAAAGGTTTATACTGTCGTAGTTGCTACGGCAGGTGGTAACCTTTCATCTGTAGCAAGTGCCACAGACCCAAGCGGGAATAGCTTGATTGGTGCTTCAGGATGGAACTTTGTCGTTAGTTCAAGCACTACATTTACAATAACACATCCTTTGGGGAATGTAATAATAGGGGCATATAGTTCGGGTGTGAACGGTGCTAACGTACTAACAAAGGCGTTTTGGGGAAATACAACAGGAACATACTCCATGTACCAAAATAGCACTTACACAACAATGACTTACTATACACTTACTCCTACACAAGCAGGTTATGCTTCTACGGGTACTTCTACTTTAACAATTACCTTCCTCGCTAAAGTATAAAAGATGTATGGCAAGACTTATACCACCACCTATTTGCATTCCTGCTCAAATTTTAGCAGGATATACTGAGGCAGGAGTCTACAACAATCCTTTATCAATTTGGGATGGAAAGGCTTTTTCTTGGAATGTTACATTAAGCCTTACCGACCCTGTAACAGGCAACTACCTATTTCAGCAGACAAGCTATCCTGATAGCACCCCTGAGTTCATGTATGACGGGTTCGATGTCCTTGTCGGTATGTGGATTGGTCAGCCGAATGGTTTTGCATATCGTATTCGTGAAATTAATGGAGTTTCTGCCGATGGCTTAACTATTGAGGCGGTAATTGAGGATGTTGATTTATATAACCTTGTTACTGACAACTCAACTTCAGGAGATAATTCTCCCGATGTTGAAAGTGTAGGTTTAATATTTTCTTTGGGTGACGATGGACTACCCGTTCTTACCCCAATATATCAAGTTGAAGGTCAGGTAGGTAACATTGATTCTATCGGTACTTGGTTATCTGATTTGCATGATAGATTCAGGTATAGGAATTACTACACCGACTATTTTTCAATAGACCCTACAATTTATTACCCTGATTTAGTTGAGGGAGATTTTGTAAGAATTAATAGTTCAGGTGAATTTGTAAAAGTTACTGCAAATGCCCTAGAAGACTATATGTCCATTGCGGGTATAGTTTCTTCTGCGAATGTAGTTGAAGACGGTATTATAAGAGTTAGACCCGTAGGTAGGGTAGTATTTAATTTGCCCACACTAATTGGTAGCGTTGGTGATGTTTTATATTTTGACCCAACCCAAGTTGGAAATTTATCAGTTACTCCTCCATCTGCGGGTGTAACCTATGGTGTTTATATAAAAATTAATGATACAACTGCTATCTTGATTGATAAAGCGGTTGGTGCTGCGGGTACTTCGGGAACTATGGGTACTGCGGGAACTTCGGGCTCTTCAGGAACGAGTGGTTCAAGTGGTTCTGATGGCTCTTCGGGAACATCAGGAACTGATGGTTCTTCGGGGACTACGGGCACTTCAGGCATAAGCGGTTCTAGCGGTACTTCCGCTACAAGCGGTTCATCAGGAACTTCAGGGACTACAGGTACTACGGGTACAAGTGGCACTTCAGGTGAAAATGGAACATCAGGTACTACGGGTACTGACGGTTCTTCAGGAACGAGTGGGTCTTCGGGTTCTTCGGGGTCTAGTGGTACATCAGGGTCTTCAGGTACTGACGGTTCAAGTGGTACAAGTGGAACAAGCGGTAGTTCTGCTTCAAGCGGGACTTCGGGCTCTACGGGTACATCAGGTTCCACAGGAACTTCGGGTTCTTCAGGTACTGACGGCTCTTCAGGAACAAGTGGCACAAGCGGTAGTTCTGCATCTTCAGGAACTGCGGGTTCTTCAGGAATTTCAGGCACAAGCGGTACTTCGGGTATTTCAGGAACTGATGGCTCAAGCGGTACTTCAGGCTCTAGTGGCACATCTGCTTCTAGCGGTACGAGTGGAACAGGGGGGTCAAGTGGTACTTCGGGAATTGATGGTACTTCGGGCACTAATGGTACTTCGGGATTTTCGGGTTCTTCAGGTACTTCTGCTAGTTCGGGTTCTTCAGGTACATCAGGCTCTACGGGTACATCGGGTACTTCCGCATCTTCAGGAACTTCTGCTTCGAGTGGCACATCAGGTACTTCGGGTTCATCAGCAACTTCGGGTACTACGGGTACTTCAGGTACAAGTGGTAAGGATGGTTCTACGGGAACGGCTATTGCGAATTGGTATGGTAGTTTTTCTGATAGCACCACGCAAGTAGTTACAGGTGCTGACATCCCAACAATTTGGTCTTACAATACTACCGAATTACAATACGGTATTACTCTTGTATCAAATACTCAAATAACATTTGCTTACGCAGGTAAGTATAAAATTGGATATTCTGCTCAAGTTATTAAAACAGGTGGCGGTAATACCACAGTAGATATTTGGGCAAGAATTAATGGAAATGATGTCCCAAGAACTAGGTCTATATTAGAACTAGTTGGTAATGATGCCGAATATTTACCTTGGGTTGAATACATATTTGACCTAGATGAGCAAGATTTTGTAGAATTTGTTTTTGCCTCTGCTGAACCAACTGTAAGAATATTTGCAACGGGGGCTACAACAACTCCTTATATTTCACCCGCAGCCCCTTCTGTCATAATTAATGCCTACGAGGTAGGTGTTGCGGTTAGTGGTACTTCAGGAACTACGGGTACTTCAGGTACATCGGGCTCTAGTGGCACATCCGCTACAAGCGGTAGTGCAGGTACTGCGGGTACTTCAGGTACAAGTGGTTCAAGCGGTACTAGTGGTACTGACGGCTCTAGCGGAACTTCAGGAACTAGCGGTTCTTCGGGTACATCAGCAAGTTCAGGCTCTTCGGGTACTTCAGCCTCTTCGGGCTCTTCGGGTACTTCAGGGACAAGTGGCATAGATGGTTCTTCAGGAACGAGTGGCTCTAGCGGAACTTCCGCTACAAGCGGTTCTTCAGGAACTTCTGCATCTGCGGGAACTTCGGGAAGTTCAGGCACGGCAGGTTCAAGTGGTACTTCTGCAACAAGTGGTTCAGGTGGTACTTCAGGTACTTCCGCATCTTCAGGTACTTCGGGCGTAGACGGCTCAAGCGGAACTTCAGCAACATCAGGAATAAATGGTACTTCGGGCACATCAGGAATTGATGGAACTTCGGGTACATCAGGAATAGGGGGTACTTCAGGTACTTCTGCATCAAGCGGTGTTTCAGGAACATCAGGGACTTCTGCTACAAGTGGTGTTTCGGGTTCTTCGGGAACAAGTGCTTCTAGTGGTACTTCGGGAACTGCTGCGACTTCGGGTTCAAGCGGTACTTCTGCTACAAGTGGTAGTTCAGGTACTACGGGTACTTCAGGTACTAGTGGTTCTTCGGGAACTAGCGGTACTGACGGTTCTTCAGGTACTTCTGCTACATCGGGTTCTTCGGGTACTTCTGCGACTTCGGGTTCAGGCGGTACTTCGGGTACTTCGGCTTCAAGCGGTTCTTCAGGAACTTCGGGTACAGATGGCTCTTCAGGTGTTTCAGGTACAAGTGGAACTAGTGGAGTTAGCGGTACAAGTGGAACTTCGGGTGTAAGCGGTACAAATGGCTCTTCAGGAACTTCAGGAACTGCGGGAACTAGTGGGTCAAGTGGTACAAGTGGTACTTCGGGCTCATCAGCAACTAGTGGTACTTCTGCATCTTCGGGAACTTCAGGTCAGGACGGTTCAAGCGGTACTTCGGCAACATCGGGTATTGATGGTACTTCAGGTACTTCAGGAATAGCAGGTACTTCAGGAACTTCTGCTTCAAGCGGTGTTTCGGGTACATCGGGTACTGCTGCCACAAGTGGCGTTTCAGGTTCTTCGGGAACTACAGGAACATCGGGTACTTCGGGTACTGCTGCGACTTCGGGTTCTAGTGGTACTTCTGCATCAAGTGGTAGTTCAGGCACAACAGGGACTTCAGGTACTTCGGGTTCAAGTGGCACAAGCGGTACTGACGGGTCTTCAGGAACATCAGCAACTTCAGGTTCTAGTGGCACTTCTGCAACTTCAGGTTCAGGTGGTACATCAGGTACTTCAGGTACAAGTGGTTCTTCTGCAACTTCAGGTATTGATGGCTCTTCGGGCACTAGCGGTTCTAGCGGTACTTCAGGTACATCGGGGTCAAGCGGTACGAGTGGAACTAGCGGTACGAGTGGTTCTAATGGTTCTTCAGGAACTTCGGGAACTTCTGCTACTAGCGGTTCAAGTGGTACAAGTGGAACTTCTGCATCTGCGGGAACTTCGGGTACTTCAGCTAATGACGGAACTTCGGGAACATCAGGAATAAATGGCACTTCGGGTACATCAGGAATTGATGGCACTTCGGGTACATCAGGTATAGCGGGTACTTCGGGTACATCAGCAACAAGTGGAAATTCGGGTACTTCAGGTACTTCTGCGACTTCAGGTACATCGGGGACTTCAGGTTCTACGGGTACATCGGGTACTTCCGCATCTTCAGGTACAAGTGGCTCAAGCGGTACTTCTGCATCAAGCGGTAGTTCAGGCACTACAGGTACTTCAGGGACTTCGGGTTCTTCGGGTACGAGTGGAACTGATGGTTCAAGCGGTACAAGTGGCACAAGTGGGTCTTCGGGGACTTCCGCAACAAGTGGTTCTGCGGGGACATCGGGCACTTCGGGAACGAGTGGTTCTTCAGGGACTTCAGGTTCAAGTGGTACGAATGGCTCAAGTGGCACATCAGGTACTTCTGCATCAAGTGGAACATCGGGTACTTCTGCTAGTTCAGGTACATCAGGGTCTTCTGCTACATCGGGTACTTCTGCTTCGAGTGGAACAAGTGGCTCAAGTGGCACATCGGGAACAAGTGCTACAAGCGGAACTTCTGCTTCAAGCGGGTCAAGTGGTACTACGGGTACTTCAGGAACTAGTGCTTCAAGTGGCACAAGTGGTACTGATGGTTCTTCAGGAACTTCTGCGACAAGTGGCTCAAGCGGTACTTCTGCTACAAGTGGAACTTCAGGGACTTCTGCGACTTCAGGTTCTTCAGGAACTAGCGGTGCGGGAGGTTCTTCAGGTTCTAGCGGTACATCGGGTACAAGTGCTACTTCAGGAACTTCTGCAACTGCGGGGACTAGTGGCTCTTCAGGGACTGCGGGTACTTCTGCCACAAGCGGGTCTTCGGGTACTTCAGGAACATCAGCAACTTCAGGTTCTTCTGCTACTTCAGGAACAAGTGGCTCTTCAGGAACTAGTGGGACTTCTGCTACTTCGGGTACAGATGGCTCTTCAGGTACTTCGGGTACAAGTGGCTCTTCGGGCACAAGTGCTTCAAGTGGTACAAGTGCAACAAGTGGCTCTTCGGGAACTTCAGGTACTTCAGGAAGTAGTGGAACGAGTGGAACTAATGGCTCAAGTGGCACTTCGGGAACTTCTGCTACTTCGGGAATAAGTGGTTCTAGTGGTACTTCAGGCACTAGTGGTTCTTCAGGGACATCGGGTACTTCGGCTTCAAGCGGTACGAGTGGGTCAAGTGGTACTTCAGCCTCTTCGGGTTCTTCAGGTTCTTCAGGAACTTCAGGAACAAGTGCTACGAGTGGCTCTAGTGGTACTTCAGCAACTTCAGGTTCTAGTGGTACGAATGGAACGAGTGGCACAAATGGCTCTTCAGGAACTTCGGGAACAAGCGGTTCTAGTGGAACTTCTGCCACATCAGGCTCTAGCGGTACGAGTGGCGTAAGTGGTACATCGGGTACTTCAGCAAGTTCAGGAACTGCGGGTACAAGTGGCACTTCAGGTTCTTCGGGAACTACGGGCACTTCTGCTACTGCGGGAACTGCGGGTACTTCAGGTACTACACCCATAATTAATGGTACAAGTGGAGATTGTATAACTATACCGTTAACAATATGTACTACTTCTACTACCACTACGACAACAACTTATGATGGAACTACAACTTCTACCACTACCACGACAACAACGGGTATAACGACTAGTACCACAACAACTACAACTACTTGTAGCCCACTTCACTTCATCTATCAATTCTGTATGGGTTATGATGTTAGTGATTGTGCAACGGCTTGTAGCGAACATAATGGTTGCTTAACTTAAAAATATGGCAGTATTAAATGTATATAGTGGAGATTATGAAATAGTTATTGGGAGTTATCTCTTCCAAGACTTCTGCTTGAATATTCCCGCAGCAGATGGAAAATATTCAGACGGTGTATATTGCTATTCCGTTGCAGGTGGATTGGGTCAAGTGGTTGACAGAACATTCTGTACAAACGTAAGCACTACCACCACTACTACTACTATTACATACGACCATTATTTAGCAGACAAATATGATTGTGCTACCTGTACGCTACAAGCATCTAGCGTATTAGTGGCTTTCCCATCGGGTTCGTCAATAACATTGAACAAATATTATACTCCACTAACACCTGATGGGTTCTCTTATTATGTGACTGCCACATCTCTCTCTACGGGGGGATTGATATTATCGGTTAGTTCATTTAATACTTGTGCTGCTTCATGTATCGTATAATGTGTATTTTTATAAAATATGAAATTTATTATATAGAAAATGCCTTCACCCTGCCAAAATAATACTCCATATTGCGACATAACGATAAACGTTAGTACGGGACTTGCTTTTATTGCAGGGGACTTCATAAAATTAACCTGCAATAGTGATACCTGTACATATATCGTAGGAAACGTTGTGTCTTATAACCCAACAACGGGTTCTTTGACTTTTACCCCAATAGAATCAGAGGGGGCAGGGACTTGTTGTGATTGGACAGTAAGTTTGACAGGGGATGCAGGGCAAGATGGTACTTCGGGTACATCGGGGATTACGGGTACTTCAGGAACTTCAGGCTCTAGCGGAACAAGTGGTTCTTCAGGAACTTCAGGTACGAAAGGAACATCAGGTACATCAGCATCAAGCGGTAGTTCAGGTACATCGGCTACTGCGGGAACTAGTGGCTCAAGCGGAACATCAGCTACTTCGGGCTCTTCGGGTACAAGCGGTACTTCGGGGTCATCGGGTACAAGTGGTAGTTCAGGCACAACAGGTACTTCGGGCACTAGCGGTTCTTCGGGTACATCAGCCACTTCGGGCTCAAGCGGAACTACGGGTACATCAGGTACTAGTGGTTCTAGCGGAACATCTGCTTCTAGTGGCTCAAGTGGTACTTCTGCTACTTCAGGAACTTCTGCATCTTCGGGAACAAGTGGCTCTTCGGGTACTTCTGCAACAAGTGGCTCAAGCGGTACATCGGGCACAAATGGTTCTTCGGGAACTTCAGGAAGTTCAGGGACTTCAGCTACTTCAGGTACAAATGGCACAAGCGGTTCTTCTGCGACAAGTGGTACATCAGGTACTGCTTCTACTGCGGGTACAAGCGGTGTGAGTGGTGTTGCGGGTGGATTGGTTTATTATCTAAATCAATCTGTAAACACAAGTTCAGCATTCGGCTCTCCAACATATAAGCAATGGTCTCCTATAGGAACAGGTGCAGCAGAGCAAACAGTCACAATATCTGTTGCGGGGTCAACTCAGACTAAAATTGCAACATTTGCTACAGATTCGGGAGTGCCTAATTTTACAAGTATTCCATCAGGTAATTGGGCTTGGGTAACACATTTCTCAATTAATAGTAATGGAAGTTTAGCCGTTGAGGTAAGGTTGTATTCTTATACTACAGGTGGCACTTCAACATTATTAGGAACGACAAACCTTGACACCGAGAGCATGAGTAACGGTGTAATTAAGGAGTTCTTTACAGACCTATTTTTACCTCAAACTGCATTAAACGCTACTGATAGGCTTTATTGTGAAGTATATGCTGAACATGATGGTGGTTCAAGCGTAGATGTAACTTTTTATACTGAAGGAACAAGTAATTATTCATACGCTCAAACTACATTTAATCCTCCAAGTGGAACTTCGGGTACTTCAGGGGCTAACGGTAGTTCAGGCACAAGCGGTGTCACGGGAACATCGGGAACTTCTGCGACTTCAGGTTCTTCAGGAGTTTCAGGTTCTTCAGGAACATCGGGAACTAAGGGAACAAGTGGTACTTCTGCAACATCGGGAAGTAGTGGAACTTCTGCTACAAGTGGCTCTTCGGGAACAAGTGCAACTAGCGGTTCAAGTGCTACATCAGGAACAAGTGGCACTTCAGGTTCTAGCGGTACTTCTGCTACAAGTGGCTCTTCAGGTACTTCTGCTACTTCGGGCTCTAGTGGTACTACGGGTACTTCGGGAACTTCAGGTTCTTCGGGAACTTCTGCTTCAAGCGGTTCTAGTGGTACATCAGCCTCTTCGGGTCAAAGTGGTACTTCAGGAACATCTGCTACATCAGGTTCTAGCGGTACTTCAGGTACAAAGGGTACTTCAGGTACAAGTGGATTAGCGGGTAGTTCGGGTACTTCAGGAAGCGGGACTTCAGGTACAAGCGGTTTGACAGGTACTTCGGGTACTTCTGCAAACGGTTCTGCGGGTACATCAGGAACTTCAGGTGGCGGTACTGCGGGTACGAGTGGTTTGACAGGTACTTCAGGTACTTCTGCTAACGGTTCTGCGGGTACTTCAGGTGAAAATGGCACTTCAGGAACTTCAGGTACAACCCCCCCCGTAGACCCAATGGGTCAGGTGGCTATTTCGGGAACGCAAAATGGAGTAAATAAAACCTTTACTCTTGCTCAAGCACTTACTCTTGGTTCTACCCATCAATTCTTTATAAACGGTCAGCTTCAGACATATACTTCTGACTACACAATATCGGGGACAACTTTAACGATTGCTTCAGACAGACCTGCACCTACTGCATCGGATGTTTTAATTCTATTCGGTAGCACAGGAACGACTATTGTCACAAATAGTACATCAGGAACTTCAGGTATTACAGGGTCAAGCGGTACAAGCGGTTCAACAGGAACTTCAGGTACTTCTGCATCAAGCGGTTCTTCGGGAACTACGGGCACAAGTGGCACAAGTGGTTCTAGCGGAACAAGCGGTACTAACGGGTCAAGTGGTACTTCAGGTTCTTCAGGAACTTCTGCATCAAGCGGAACTAGTGGTTCTAGTGGTACTTCAGGCACAAGTGGTTCTTCGGGAACTTCCGCATCTTCAGGTTCTTCGGGTACTTCGGGTACAAAGGGTACTTCAGGTACTTCTGCTACTTCGGGATTAACAGGTACTTCAGGTACATCTGCGACAAGTGGGTCAAGTGGTACTTCTGCGACTTCGGGCTCAAGTGGTACTGCTGCGACATCGGGTCAAACAGGTTCTAGTGGTACTTCGGGCGGTAATGGAAGTAGCGGTACTTCAGGAACAAGTGCATCTTCAGGGTCAAGTGGCACATCAGGAACTAGCGGTTCAAGTGGTACATCAGGTACTTCAGCCTCTTCAGGAACTAGTGGCTCTTCAGGAACTTCGGGAACAAAAGGAACTTCAGGTACTTCTGCAACAAGCGGTTCAAGTGGTACTTCAGGACAAAACGGTACTTCAGGTACTTCAGGAACTTCGGGAACATCAGGGTCAAGTGGAACGAGTGGTACTTCAGGGTCAAGCGGTACAACGGGAACAAGTGGTGTAAGTGGTCAATCTACAAGCCTTTATAAATACAAGGCTAAAACAACCATTACATCAGGTAATCCGCAATCAGGATTTATCATTTGGAATAATGCTACTCAGATTAATTCTACGAGCATTAATGTCAACATGACCACAAGTGATGGAATTGATATTGACCTTTTCTTATCCCTTATTCAGCAAGACCAAAAAATTGTAATTCAAGACCAAGCAGGTTCAGAAGATTATCAAACTTGGGTAGTTTCAGGTACTCCTACTCAAACTATTGACGGTGGTGGAACAAATAACTATTGGACAATACCTGTAACACTTTTTGATTCTTCGGGAACGGGAACAACAAACTTTGCCAATAACCTTGATATATTCTTAGCGATTTTCTCTTATTCGGGAACAAGCGGCACGAGTGGAACTAGTGGCTCTTCGGGTACATCTGCCACAAGCGGTTCTAGTGGAACATCTGCTACAAGTGGCTCTTCAGGAACTGCGGGAACTTCAGGCTCTTCGGGTACATCAGGAACTAAAGGAACATCGGGTACAAGTGGTGCAAATGGCTCTAGTGGCACTTCGGGAACTGCGGGAACTTCAGGTTCTTCGGGAACTACGGGCACTTCTGCTACAAGCGGCTCTTCAGGAACTTCAGGTCAAACGGGTACTTCGGGTACATCAGGTCAAACGGGAACAAGCGGTACATCTGCTACATCGGGCTCTTCGGGTACTTCAGGTACTTCAGGTTCTAGCGGTACAAGTGGATTAACAGGGTCTTCAGGAACTTCGGGAACTGCTGCGACTTCGGGTTCAAGTGGTACTTCGGGTCTAAATGGAACATCGGGTACTTCTGCGACTAGTGGTTCTAGCGGTACTTCAGGTACAAAGGGTACTTCAGGTACAAGTGGATTACAAGGAACTTCGGGAACTTCAGGGCTTGAAGGCACTTCAGGTACTTCGGGTCTTCAAGGTACTTCGGGTACATCAGGTCAAACGGGAGCAACAGGAACTTCAGGTACTTCAGGGCAAACGGGTGCAACGGGAACAAGTGGTACATCAGGGGTGAGCGGTGCTGCTGCGGGGTCAACCAATCAAATACAGTACAATAACGGTGGTGCGTTTGATGCTTCAGCAAACTTAACTTTTGATGAAACTACAAATACCTTCGGTGTTACGGGCTCCTCTAACCTTTTAGGTAAGGTAAATATTGATGACCAATGGGTATTCATAAATACTAAGGCTGATTTGCCAACTCCTGTAGCAGGGGTAATCACACTTTCTGCGAATGTTACATACGTTTTCACAGGGGTCGTTGATTTGACGGGAGACAGAATTGTTTGTGGCTCAAATACAACAATTTTAGGCGGTTCTTCTGAAAACTGCCGTATTAAATCCACGGGATTAGCTTCAGGAGATGCTCTCATTACTTCACTCTATAGCATTCCAATTAGAAATATTACCATTGAAGCTGCCACAGGTAGTGCGTTAGATTTGGATGGTTCAGGTGCTTCTACGAATGCAATTGATTGGTTCGGAGTAAACTTTACAGATACGCCTACGATAGGTACAATTGTTGGGTATTCAAACTTTATCATGCAAGACTGTGCATTCCTAAATAGTGCAGGTCTTACTTTTGATGGAACTTTTGGAACTGTTGGTGCATCTCAATCATTGTTTTCGGGTAGGGCTTCCTCTACAACTATGACTTTCGCTGCGACTTGTGTTATAACAAGAAGGATTAGGTTTATTTATAGTTCATTTGTTGCTATTAGTGGTGGAACTGCTTTAAATGTTAGTGCAAGTGCAACTATACCTAACGATGGTTACATATTAGATACTATAAACTTTAGCGGAGGTGCTACTTACGTTACGGGAGTTGATGCTACTTCAAACAAAGCATTATTCATAAACTGTACAAACATAACCAATACTTCTACTATTGGATTTATGTATTGGCAGGGAAATACAACTGATAGGACTCCCGTTGTTCAAAATACATGGTATCTTGCAGTAGGAACATCGCTATCAGGTTCTTTGATTTCCAAGTTTACTAATAATGGTTCTGCAAGGCTTACTTACACGGGCTCAATAACACAAGATTTTCAAGTAACTTTATTTGCTTCTGTTAGGTCAGGTACTCAGAACTTGAACTTTGAAATATCTGTTTATAAAAATGGTGTTATTGTAACTGAGAGTATAATACCTATCAGGACAGGAACTGCAAACCAAGCAGTATCGGGTGGTACGCAATGTCAAGTAGAGTTAGCTACAAATGACTTTTTAGAGTTTTATTATAGAAATACATCGGGTACACAAGTATTCAGGGCTGAAGATTTTAGTATGTCAGTAGTAAAAATATTAGGATAATATGTCAATAACAAGAATAGGTACATATAGTCAGATTAAGGGTACTACCTTGAAAATACCCACTAAAGTAGCCACTACTGCAAATATTACTTTGAGTGGCACACAGACTATTGATACGGTTGTTCTGTCTGTTGACGATAGGGTTCTTGTAAAAAATCAAAATACATCTTCAGATAATGGTATTTATGTAGTAAAATCAGGTTCTTGGGAAAGGTCTGTTGACTTTTCTTTAGATGACGATGTTTACGAAGGTGTCCATGTTTATGTAAATGAAGGGGCTACAAATTCAGATAGAACTTTCATATTAACTACTCCCGACCCTATAATACTAGGTACATCTTCTCTTGATTTTGCATCAACAACTGCGGTTTCAGGTACTTCAGGAACGAGTGGTACTTCCGCAACTTCAGGAACAAGTGGGGCGAATGGCACTTCGGGGACTAGTGGCACTTCTGCAAGTTCAGGCACAAGTGGGTCTTCAGGAACTTCGGGCACAAAAGGTACTTCAGGTACTTCTGCCACTTCAGGGTCTTCAGGTACTTCTGCGACAAGTGGCTCTTCGGGTACAAGCGGTTCTAGCGGTACATCTGCGACTAGCGGTTCTTCGGGTACTTCTGCGACTTCAGGTTCTTCCGCAACAAGTGGTTCTTCAGGAACAAGCGGTACAAGCGGGTCTAGTGGAACTTCAGGAACTGCGGGTACTTCTGCATCTTCAGGTACAAGCGGGTCTAGTGGAACTTCAGGTACATCGGGCTCAACAGGTACTTCAGGTACATCTGCCTCTTCAGGTACATCGGGCTCTTCGGGAACTTCGGGTACGAAAGGAACAAGTGGTACTTCTGCCACAAGCGGTTCTAGTGGAACATCGGGACAAAATGGAACAAGCGGTACTTCGGCTACATCAGGTACTAGCGGTATAAATGGAACTTCAGGTACATCTGCTACGAGTGGAGCAAATGGAACTTCGGGGACAAGTGCATCTAGCGGTACGAGTGGCTCAAGTGGAACTGCGGGTACTTCAGGTACTTCAGCTACTTCAGGTTCTTCGGGAACGGGTGGCACTTCAGGTTCTTCGGGAACAAGTGGTGCGAATGGTTCATCAGGAACTTCAGGTTCTAGTGGTACTTCAGGAACAAAGGGTACTTCAGGTACTTCTGCTTCTAGTGGTACAAGCGGTTCTTCAGGAACTTCTGCCACATCAGGTTCAAGTGGAACATCAGCGACAAGTGGTTCTTCAGGGACTTCTGCCACATCAGGTCAAAATGGAACTTCAGGTACTAGCGGAACAAGCGGGTCTTCAGGTACTGCGGGAACTAGTGGTTCTTCGGGAACATCTGCTACAAGCGGGTCAAGCGGTACAAGTGGCACTTCTGCGACTTCAGGGTCTTCAGGTACTTCAGGTTTACAAGGTACATCAGGTACTTCAGGGGCTAATGGTAGTTCAGGCACAAGTGGCTCTTCGGGTACTGCGGGTACTTCCGCTACAAGCGGTTCATCGGGTACTTCGGCTTCAAGCGGGTCTTCGGGTACTTCTGCCACAAGTGGCTCTTCAGCGACTAGCGGAACATCGGGAACGAGCGGCTCTTCGGGTACTTCTGCTTCAAGTGGCACTAGCGGTTCTTCGGGTACTTCAGGATTACAGGGAACATCAGGAACTTCAGGAACATCTGCTACTTCAGGACAGAATGGTACAAGCGGTACTTCTGCAACTTCAGGTTCTAGTGGCACTTCAGGTACTTCAGCATCTTCAGGTACTAGTGGGTCTTCAGGCACTTCAGGAACAAAAGGTACTTCAGGTACTTCAGCCTCTTCAGGAACAAGTGGATTGACGGGCACATCAGGAACTTCTGCCACATCAGGTGCAAATGGCACATCAGGTACTAGCGGAACTAGTGGGTCAAGCGGTACTTCAGGAAATAGTGGTTCTTCGGGAACATCAGGAACATCTGCTTCAAGCGGTTCTTCGGGAACTGCGGGAACATCAGGGTCAAGCGGTACATCGGGCATTCAAGGCACATCAGGTACTTCAGGTCAAAATGGGTCTTCAGGTACTAGTGGCTCTTCGGGTACTGCGGGTACTTCTGCAACAAGTGGTTCTTCGGGCACATCAGCAAGTTCAGGTTCTTCAGGTACATCTGCCACAAGCGGTTCAAGTGCTACTAGCGGTACTTCAGGAACTTCGGGTTCTTCAGGAACTTCTGCAACAAGCGGTTCAAGTGGTACTACAGGAACTTCAGGTCTGAATGGAACATCGGGCACTTCAGGGGCAAATGGCTCTTCGGGTACTTCAGGCTCTTCAGGAACTGCGGGAACTTCTGCATCTTCAGGGGTAAGTGGTACTTCGGGTACTGCGGGAACTAGCGGTTCAAGCGGTACTTCGGGAACAAAAGGTACTTCAGGTACATCAGCATCAAGCGGTACTTCGGGTCTACAAGGTACTTCGGGTACTTCAGGAACATCTGCTACAAGCGGTTCAAGTGGTACAAGTGGCACAAGTGGCTCAAGTGGAACTTCAGGTATTACGGGTTCTAGCGGTACTTCAGGTTCTAGCGGTACTTCGGGTACTTCAGCAACTTCAGGGTCTTCAGGTACAAGTGGACTACAAGGAACTTCGGGGACTTCAGGTCAGAATGGTAGTTCAGGGACATCAGGAACAAAAGGAACATCAGGTACTTCTGCTACGAGTGGTTCTTCGGGAACTTCAGCAAGTTCAGGTTCTTCAGGAACATCTGCCACATCGGGTTCAAGTGCTACAAGCGGTACAAGTGGTACAAGTGGCTCTTCGGGAACATCTGCTTCTTCGGGGTCAAGCGGAACTGCGGGTACATCAGGAATAAATGGTACTTCAGGAACATCAGGTCAAAATGGTAGTTCAGGTACATCAGGCTCTACAGGTACTTCGGGTACTTCTGCTTCTTCGGGTACAAGCGGTTCTTCAGGAACTAGCGGTACTTCGGGTTCTTCGGGAACAAGTGGAGCGAATGGCTCTTCGGGTACAAGCGGTTCTTCAGGAACTTCGGGAACAAAAGGTACTTCAGGAACTTCTGCAACATCAGGACAAAATGGTACTTCAGGTACAAGTGGTACAAGCGGTTCTTCAGGTACAAGTGGTTTGAGTGGGTCAAGTGGTACTTCAGGTACAAGTGGGTCTTCTGCTACAAGCGGTACTAGCGGAACAAGTGGTTCAACAGGAACTTCAGGTACTTCTGCTACATCAGGATTACAAGGTACTTCAGGTACTTCAGGAATAAATGGTACTTCAGGTTCTTCAGGTACAAGTGCAAGTAGTGGCTCAAGCGGTACAAGTGGCACTAGCGGTTCAAGTGGTACTTCTGCAACAAGTGGCTCTTCTGCTACTTCGGGTACATCAGGAACTTCAGGGTCAAGTGGTACATCTGCGACTAGTGGTTCTTCTGCTACTTCAGGTACAAGTGGAACATCGGGCTCTTCAGGTACAAGCGGATTAAACGGGTCTTCAGGAACTTCTGCTACATCAGGCTCAAGCGGTACAAGTGGTTCTTCTGCAACAAGTGGCTCTTCAGGAACTTCAGGAACGAGGGGAACATCGGGAACTAGTGGTTCATCGGGAACTTCTGCTACAAGCGGTTCATCGGGAACATCTGCTACAAGCGGTTCAAGTGG
>Ga0315903_10003657_pt1 | contig 21128 bp, 10 predicted proteins | sample LakEriMetagenome_7_FD_203524 | JGI IMG/M metagenome (GOLD analysis project Ga0315903, IMG submission 203524) | Freshwater fungal communities from buoy surface, Lake Erie, Ohio, United States - Buoy 2 MA119 | ecosystem: Environmental > Aquatic > Freshwater > Lake | place: USA: Lake Erie, Ohio... | reverse complement strand
TTAATAAAGCTGTTAATCTTCCATAAGATACGGAATCAGGACGACCTTCTGTATCGAATCCAACAGCTTCTGGTAAAATTTTTGCCACTTCTTCAGCTATCACACCCGCTTCTTTCTGTTCGTTATTTATTTTGGTATATGTAACACCGCTCAATTGAAGAACCTTCTCCAAACCGTTTTCGATTTGTTGTATATCTTTCTTATATCGAATAGATGAGTTCTCGGTGATTCTACCATTAACAACCAAGTTGTTATAAATTAATGCTCCACCAAAGTATAAGTGAGACGAATTGGTTGATTGGTCACCATAGAATCTAAATACACCACCATATCCGATACCATCTTCAGTTGGGTTATCATCACCGACCTCCATGTAACAATCCATCGGTGTACCATCCTGAAGACCAAATTTACTTGAAACGAATGCGGTTGCATATACATAATCTAATGACGGATTTACGTAAACACCTGCGGTTCCATAAACCGAAGTTCCTGAACCCCATAGTAATTGGTATGTTGAGTTACTATCGTTGTTGTAATTGATAGTAACGTTGGTTGCTTGTCCTTGGAATACTCCGTCATTATCAATATATGATACATCCGTACCATTTCTTCTAAATTGAACAATTCTATTTGAAGAGCTGTCTGAAACAATATACCATCTATTTGAGTGGTATTGTATTTTACCTTGAGAACCCGGGTCACCTGTCCAGTTTGAAGTTGCGTTACTTCTAATATCGCTATTGGTGATTATTATGGAACCATTCATTGTTAAGTTGTCATCAACAGTGACGGCACCATTAAAATATGATGTTCCGTTATTGTAAAGGTCATAACTTGAATTAGAACCTCCTATAGATAATTTTCCACTAACAAAAAGTTTAACTCCGGATACCGGTGTTGCACCCATAGCAATATTACCATTGGCATCAAGATGAAAATCATTCTGACCGTATCTACCCATTACAACTTTGTAATCGGCGAACGCTTCAATCACAGGTAAACCTGAAATGGTATTAACCGAGAAGATTGAATCGGTCATGTCATCGGTGATTGTGAACAATCTACCGTTAACACCGTCGGCAACAATTACTTCTGCACCTGAACCACTACTATTAAATCTAACAGTACCTAAGTTTGAATAACCATTTGGATTTAAGTAGTAATTACTGTTTGCACTATCATAGAAGATTGGTGCATACATTGCGGTATTTGATTGGATTAAGTTTTCAACTAAGAATTGTTTGTTGTTGTAAACTCTAACCCAAGTAGAATCTGCCATGTAGATACCACCTGCATATGTTTCACTATACCAACCTGTTGAACCGACACTTCTAAACCAATCAGATGAGTACATGGCAAAATCAGTACGCCAGTTACCTGTGTTGTCATTATATGCCCCCCAGTTAGAACTTGAGTTTAAGAAACCAATTCTACTACTATTACAGTGGATACGACGAGTTGTTTCGTCAGTATCTGTCATGTAGATATCTGAAGATGTACCTTGACCTACAGTTAATGCTCCGTTGATTGTGACTGCACCATTTGAAATATTTCCTCTTGCGGTAACTGTTGCGAAGGTATCTGTTTCAGAATATGATGTGATATAACCAGGACCGTTTGTTAATTGGTTTAAGTTGGTTAAGTTTCCTGAACCCCAAACAGTACCAGCATTGTGTGGAACAATTACAGTTCCACTATTCATATTGAACTTCAATTGGTCTGTAGAATCGTGGTAGATACCAACATGTGAGAACCCATTTCTATGAAGACCAATACCTGCAGTACCTGAAGTTGCCCTAACTTCAAGCTGTAATCCACTATAGTAGTTACTTGGTGTTGCGATGTTTCTATCTAATGCAATTGTTGGTGTCGTACCAGAACCACCACTTAAAGTAATTGCAGTAGATGTACTTGAACCTCTGGCAGTAACAGTCGCTAAAGTATCTGTTTCAGAATAAGATGTAATCCATCCAGGGTTTGTGGATACACTACCATCAGCCATTAAGAACTGAGATGATGAACCACCCGTTTTAACAAACGAAGTTGCTCTAACATTTCCTGTTACCGCCAATTTGTAACCCGAAACTGAAGTGTTACCCATTCCGATTTCACCGGTTGTTGCGATGTAGAAGTCGTTTTGATTGTAACGACCCATGATAACTCTATAATCAGAGAATGCTTCGATTACAGGAACACCTGCAATTGTATTAACTGAGAATAAACTATCACTTAAATCATCTGTGATTGTGAACAATCTTCCGTTTACACCATCAACTGTGAATACTTCAGTTCCACTTGCGGTACTGTTTAATTTAACAGTTGCCAAGTTTGAAGTACTCGCCGGATTTAAATAATATGCTGTGTCATTTATATCATAGTAGATTGGTGCGTAAACTCGACCCGAACCATCTACTCTATATGTGAATGATGAACTGTCGGTTCTTAATGCATAACCATAAGTTGCACCTGCCGCAATGTTCACATAAACACCATATTCTGTTTTTGAACCGTTATATGCATTGAACTGAGCTAACCAGTCATTGTTGTTTGTTGCGGTTACATATAAAGTGGCATCTTGAACTGTGTTAGTGTTTCCACCATCAATCCAAAAACCTCTACCATCATAAGTTCGAACCATAGTTGATTCGGTTTGATAGATACCACCACCATATGTTGAGTTGTACCAACCGCTATTACCACTACTTCTAAACCAATCATTTGCGTTAAATGAAGCGGCATATACGTAATCACTTGCCGGATTTAAATAAACTTGTGCGGTTCCGTAAACTGAGTTACCTGAACCCCATAATAATTGATATGTTGAGTTACTATCGTTGTTGTAGTTGATTGTAACTGTTGATGCTAATGTAGCGGTTGCAGCATTTCCTGATGTATTTTGGTTCCATGTTGGAATGTTACCTGCGTGGTATACAACATATTCTGTTGTTCCCGCACCAACTCTAACAACTAAACCTCCCGATGTTACCGGATTTAAAACAATTATATCATCCGCATCATTTGATACACCGATAACCAATCTATTCGCCTCACCTGAAGAACCACCGATACCAAATGCATGATATTGAATGAAACCAAAATCAGATGGGTGATTAATATTTGAACCATCTCTTTCAGATTCAAAGAAGATACCACTAACACCAACACTATTACCTTTTAATAAGATATTATCCGCACCCGTTACATAATTCGATTCTGCTGTATATGAACCATATGTAAGTGAACCACCAACAGTTAATGCACCTATAGTGATATTATTTGTTGTTGATGACCCTCTTGTTGTTACCGTTGCTAATGTATCAGATTCTGCGGTTAAATAAGAACCAGCGGCTTGGTATCTACCATCTAAGTCAACGGTTACGTTACCATAACCTGTCACACCTAAAGTTAAGACACCGTCACCCGTATTAAATGATGCCGAGTTTAAATAATAGTTTGTATCGGTATCAACAACCGTTTCAGTTGCTGTGGTTATACCTGTTATATGGCCAAAACTATCTAATAAAATGTCTTGGATGTATGTTCTTCCTGAATTGTTTGATGAAGATGCTGCGGATACTGATGGGTGAGCGGTTAAGAATGAAGAAGCGTGAATACCATCTACCGTATCTGCATCCAATCCTGAACCTGAACCTTGGTGGGAAATTTGTGCGGGGTGAACCATACCAACACCCTCAGTACCTTCGTTATCTGAATCACTAAACGCTAAACCAGTTAAATGGAATCTTCCCGATTGAACGGTCAATCTAATTTTAGTATAATCATCTAATCCTGATGCCACAAATGTTACGGTACTACCATCATGGTTAACACCTTCATCCGTATTTTCAACTGTCTGTCTTGTGTTAATTCTTCTTAAAAATACAAGTTCTCCTCCTGATTGAACTCCGTGTACATCAACATAACCACCACTACTCCAAGTTAATTGTGAGAGCCAAGCCGATTTCATTCCCGATGGGATATTAAATTCTAACCAAGCCGGAGCATCCCCATATGTGTACTTATTATAGGTAGTGTCAAACTTTGGGTTACCCCATTCATCTGCGGTAGCCGAGTTCCATGAACCACTTGATGCTGCCGGTGCTGTGACATCAACCTCAGTTTGTCCATTTACACTCTTATAACGACCATCAATATCGACTGTAACCGTACCACCATCATTTCTTGTTAATGTGATTATACCGTTACTTGTATTGAATGATGCGGATGTTACGTAATAGTTTGTATCTGTAACGGTTTCAGTTGCAGAAGTAATCCCTGTAATATGACCAAAACTATCCAATAAAATATCTTGGATGTATGTTCTTCCACTGTTGTTTACGGAAGACGCGGCAGATACCGATGGATGAGCAGTTAAATAGCCTTGAGACCCAACCCATGATTGAGTTGCCACGATATTACCACCCATATATAGTGAATTAGTAGCATATACATTACCGTCAGTTGACACTCTAAAATGAACACCATATGTTGTACCATTATTATACGCACCAATTGTGACATCGGAATAATTGTTTGTAATGTTATACTCCCAACTGTCTCTAACCCAATGGTAAATATTAGTACCGTTAGCACCACTATTATATCTAGCCTCTATATAGTGGTAAAGTTGATTAGGCATTGAAGCCGCTGAGGTGGTATTTCTAAGAGTAAGGTTGGTGAAGGACTGTGCCGTAGAATTAATGGCCAATGCACCAGTCATTGTACCACCGGCAAGTGGTAAGTATGAACTTAATGAGGATGCCGCCGCGTAGTAAGAACCATGTTGTCCGTCTAATAAGTCAGCATCCAACCCTGAACTTGCTCCGTCATTGTTTGAGTGCCATACCGTTCCACCATTTATTGTTGCCGAACCACTAACCGCAAGTGAACCACTTACAGTAGTTGTCGTTCCACTAACAACAAATGAATTTAATCCATATGAACCCATAACAACTCTATCGTCAGAGAATACCTCTAATATTGGTAAACCTGAAATATCGTTAACTGAGTATAATGAACCTGATAAACTATCGGTCACTGAGAACAATTGTCCAAGTGAACCTTGAACATCAAATACTAAACTACCCGAACCATAAACTTGTAATGGAACATTTGGTGTTGTTGTATCTGATTCACCATAACCAACTCTAACACCTCTAGCAACAGTTAAATAACCATTGGTTGTAAGTGCCATTGCACCTTGTGATGTGTTATGTGCGTCATCTCCCCACCAGAAACCTCTATCATCGTCGTTGTTCATTTGGAAAGTCATTGCCCAATCGGCAAGACCTCCAAAATTTTCACCCGACGCCATACCAATAGCATAAGTTCCGCTATTACCGTAAACATTATACTTGTTTCGTGTTGATGAAGTATTTGTTCCGTAAACACCAGTTGCCGTTACATTATTAAATGTAGGACTATTACTTGTACCTAAATCTTGGTTGATTGTATATGAAGTAATATTGGCGGAATTTCCTGAAATGTTACCTGTAATTTTTGAACCAGCCAAAGATGTAATCCATGCCGGATTTGAATATGTTCCTGTTGTGTAAACTCCGTCGGTTACTGTGGCGGCATTTCCTGAAATGTTAATACCCCACGTTCCATTTTCAAAAACATATTTGTAACCGGCACCATTTTTAAAGAATCCATCTGTTGCGATGTATGCCCTTAAATTTCCTGTTTGTGTAAATTTGATTTCCTCGTCAGAGTTGTCAGTTGTTCCGATTTCTAAATAAGACGCCCCTGCACCATCCCCTGTTGACACAAATCTAACAAATGCACCATCACTATTCATGGACCAAGTAAGACCTAAATTTGAAGTATTGAACGCCAAATTACCGGTCATCGTATCACCACTCTTAGAAACTTTGTTTCCAATTGAGGTCGCAACTGTTGTTACGAAGTTAGGGTCATCACCAAGAGCGGCCGCCAACTCGTTTAAAGTATCTAAAGTTGACGGTGCGGAATCAACAAGATTCGCAATTTGTGTTTGTACATAACCTGTGGTTGCGTAGTTACTTGGGTTACTTGATGGATAATAAGTTGTTGTATCAACTGTTAAAGTACCATCACTACTTGAAGTTTTTAAGAAACCATTTGTGGTATAACCATTTAAAGTTATTACTCTACTTGGAGATACTTGCATCCACGTACTTAATGTAGTAGAACTTCCATTAGAAATCCCAAAATAAAAGTTACTTCCATTGTGACCCATTGACCAGTTATGGTTGGTACCAGCATTACCACCTATACCTGTTGTTACTCCCCAACTACCATCACCAATACCACCAGCAACAACTCTATTTGAATATGAATTGGGACTTATTCCCGTACTATTGGCAAGTACTGCTGATGATACGTTTGTAAATCCTGTTGTTGTTAATCCACCATTAAATGAAACCGCGGTAGTAGTACTTGCACCTCTTGCGGTGACAGTTGCTAACGTATCAGATTCTGCCGTTAAATAAGAACCAGATGCTTGATATCTACCATCTAAATTAACGGTATAAGTTCCACCATCATTTCTTGTGAAGGTAAGATTACCATTACCGGTATTAAATGTACCGCCCGTTGTGTAAGTGTTTACATATGAACTAATGTAATTACTTGGGTTAGATGCCGGATAGTAGTAAGAACCATGTTGTCCGTCAAGGGTGTCAGCATCACCTGCGGTGTCAGCATAACCCGCATGTATTTTATACCAAGAACCCCATGAACTCGCTTCTTTTGTTCTAATTGAAATATATTTGTCTGAGGAACCATATCTTGGTAATGCGAGTTGTAATGCGTATTGGTCAATTCCATATTCATTACCTAAACCGAGGGTGAATCCATAAAATTGTGATGAACCCGTACCCGGACCATTATTTGTCCCTTGGACGAATCTAGCACCAAAATTACCGATTGCGTTAAAATCAGTTTGGGTACTGTGATTGTCCCCCATATTATTAAACAATCGATACTCATCTGTGATTGAATCGATTGAGTGGGTGTGTGAGGATTCAGCATATTTTCCATCAATGTCTACGGTATATGTGTTACCATCATTTCTATTAAATGTGATAATACCGTTTGATGTGTTGAATGTTGCACCTGTAGTGTAATAGTTGTTATATGAAGTTAGGTATGTATTTGAATCAACACTACCATCAGCTTTTAAGAACTGAGATGATGTTCCACCACTCTTAACGAATGAGGTTGCCCTAACATTACCAACGACCGCTAATTTATATCCCGATACTGGTGCGGTCCCCATACCAATCTCACCTGTTGTACCTAAGTAGAAGTCGTTTTGATTAAATCTACCCATTACGATATGATAGTCGGCAAACGCCTCAATCACAGGTAAACCCGAGATAGTGTTAACGGAGAATAATGAATTACTTAAATCATCGGTAACCGCAAACAATCTACCATTTGTACCATCAACCGCAAATACGGTTGCTCCTGATACGGATTCGTAAACTGTTAATGTACCACCACTAATGACAACATCATTGTTTGACGTTAATCCACTAACGGTGATTGATGTGTTGGTTGTGTTACCTCTAGCAGTAACTGTTGCCAACGTATCTGTTTCAGAATATGATGTTAAGAATCTACCGTCAATATCAACTGTGAATGTTCCACCACCATTGTTATTGGTGAATGTGATAACACCATCACTTGTATTGAATGTTGCACCCGTTGTAAATGTATCCGTTACAGTTTCAGTTGCGGTTGTGATTCCGGTGATATGTCCAAAACTATCTAATAATATATCTTGGATGTAAGTACGTCCACTGTTATTAGATGAGGAGGCGGCACTCACCGATGGGTGAGCAGTTAAGTATCTTCCGTCTAAACTAACATCGACAGTATTACCATCATTTCTTGTTAATCTTAAATTACCTGTACCCGTATTAAATGTACCACCGGTAACAAATGTGTTGTTATCAACGGTGAATGGTGTTAAATCAATGTCACCACTAAATGCCCCACCCGTACCTGTAAATCTTAACGTGTTACCAAGTAAAAGTACGTTATTAATAAAGTCGTTAGTATCAACAACTGTTTCGGTTGCGGTGGTTATACCTGTTATATGTCCGAATGAATCAAGAAGAATATCTTGAATATAAGTTCTTCCTGAATTGTTTGATGAAGATGCCGCAGTTACTGAAGGATGTGCAGTTAAATAACCACTATCATTGGTAAACATCGAAATGTTACCACTCACATTCTGTAAAACTCTACCGTTTGATAGTACTAATGTTCCACCAATGTACAACGCTGAATTGACAAGGTCAAACTCGGTACCTCCTCTAATAATAAGTGGGTATTTGTCAAATGCTGGCCCCTGATAATCGTCAACCCAGAATACAAATCTATCGTTAGTTGTTGCGTTGTCTCTTAATTGGAATACAAAATCAATACTATCTGATGATGGTTGAATTGCATAAATTCTAGCACCATCATTATTCAATGTCCAATCGAAACCTTTACCACTTGTTGGGAATGTTCCCGCTAAATCACTAAACACTAAATCTGCACTATTACCTAATGTAACATTACTATTGAATGTTACGGGTGTTGCGGTTGATGAACCTCTTGCGGTAACCGTTGCTAACGTATCAGTTTCACTAAATGAAGTTAGATACGTGCTACTATCTAATGTACCATCACCTTTCACAAATTGAGATGATGTTCCACCTGAAGTAATAAATTTAGGTGCGGTTAAGTTACCCGTCATCGTATCGCCACTCTTAGAAACTTTGTTTCCAATTGAGGTTGCGATTGTTGTTGCGAAGTTAGGGTCATCACCAAGAGCAGCAGCCAACTCATTTAATGTATCAAGTGTTGTTGGTGCAGTATCAACAAGATTCGCAATCTGTGTTGATACATATCCTGAAATACTTGTGGTATATGTTCCACCATCATTCTTTGTGAATGTGATTAAACCAGTTGTACTATTTGTTGTACCACCGGTTGTGTATGTGTCAGTATTAACAACTGTTTCAGTTGCAGTTGTTATTCCTGTAATATGACCGTATTGGTCAAGTAAAATGTCTTGTATGTAAGTACGACCACTATTGTCTGAAGACGATGCTGCAGATACTGATGGGTGAGTGGTTAAATAACGACCCTCCAAATCAATATTTATTACTCCACCATCATTTCTTGTTAAACGTAAGTTACCCGTACCTGTATTAAATGTTCCACCGGTTACGTAGTAATCAGTTGTTGAAAATCTACCATCGATATCAACCGTATAGGTGTTACCGTCATTACGTGTGAATGTAACAACACCGTCGGATGTGTTAAACGTTGCACCTGTGGTGTATAAATCGGTGTTGACAACCGTTTCAGTTGCTGTTGTGATTCCGGTAATGTGACCAAATGAATCAAGAAGAATATCTTGAATATATGTTCTACCTGAGTTATTAGAAGATGATGCGGCACTTACTGATTGGTGTCCACTATTAATTGTAAACGTGTTAGCCCCCGGTAAGAATGTAACATTGGTATTTGCACCACCTTGGATTATGACTGTTTCATTGAATCCAATATCATCTGATGTAATTCCGTCACTAGCTCTCCACGTGCCATTTAATGCAGTTGCGATTGAACTACTTACTGAAGAGTAACCCGTAGTTCCTGTAATATTAATTTGAGCAGAACCCGATACTAATGTCGGTACGTTCTGTATGTATGAATAATCTATTGAACCCGATATACCACCTGTCACTTTTAATGAACCGGTAATTTCAGAGTTACTAATAATTTTTACAACTGTTCCTGTATCGTAGATGTTAGAGTTGTCCAAGTGGTCACCACCAACAGATTTAGGGATTCTTGTACTTATTAAACCAAGTTCATCACCAAGAGAACCCGTGTTTCTTGGACCTGAAAGTAACATACCACCCGAGTAGTTACTACCCGAAGCGTTTTGATATATCCAATGGTTATTAGTTGAGTCCCATAAAAGAGATGCGGTTGCTTGATGTGATAATGAACCTGAATCAAATACCACAAGTCCACCAAATCTTTCAATTGGTTCAAATACGTTTGTGTAAATGTATGGACCAGTTAAGTTTAGGTTTGATGAAGTTACATATACGAATGATGAGGTTCCAAGTACACTAATGTTTTGTGTAATCGTGATAGAACCACTGATAATCTGATTACCATTGATTGTTTGTGAACCTGAGATATCTAATGAACCCGTTAATTGATATGAACCACTTAGTGCTTTACTATTTGTCCATATACTTCCACTTCTCATCAGAAGGTCACCATATGATAAACTTCCAGTGTTGATATTAACGTTATGTAGCTCGTCGATTTCGTAACCGTTATTTACCTTAACGAAAATTTGACCAACACTTGCATGTACCCTAATAACATAACCAATAATCACCATGTGATTTGGTGCTTCTGGTTTTATATTAGTAATCGCCCCCAGTGCAAACGGTGATAGATACAACATATCACCTTCAGACCACAATTCCCCTTGAAGGGCACCGGTAGTATTAATCTTTCTTACTATACCACTTGTGGTTACAAATCCTTCTCCACCCGTATCAATTGTTTCAGTAACCAAACCAAGAGTTTCCGCCGAGTTTGCATCATTATCAGCTTGTGCTAATCTTACTTTTACTCTATTCCCCTGAGCACCCTCAACTCTTACCGCTTGGTAGTTTGATTCTAATAATTGTCCACCGGAATTGTTTATTACACGAACAACTTGTTCTTGTCCAAGTTGTAGGGTAACGTTACCACCTTTTAAACCAACATCGAGAGTACCGTCACCATCATTCCATGTTACTCTACCAATACCCCCGACAACGACAGAACCAGTATTAAAATCGATATAATCTGTACGCAGAACGCCGGTAAGGGAACCACTTATTGAACCTGTAACGTTTAAACTTCCTGTTACGGTATGAATATCAGTTAATTGGTCACCAATTTTAGCGTTACCGTCAACGGTCAAAGAACCTGTAATGGTTTGAGAACCACTTACGGTGACACCACCTTTAAAATTCGATGAACCTGATACGTGTAACGACCCCGTTACGTCTGCGTCAAATATTCTCATGTAAAGTCCTTATTATTTTTATAGATAAATACTTCAAATACTCAATCTTTATTCCCTCGGGAGTTATTTATTCTTAGTATATTTTATAAATAAGTATGGTTCATTACACCTTAAATGAAGAAAATCTAATTCACGTTGAAAATCGTTATGCGTTGATAAAGGAAATTTTTGATGTCACAGATTGCGACATTCAAACAACAATCGATAATTTTAACTCCCTCTATAGGTGGAATGAGATGTTTGATGAGGATGAAGTTGGTAAAAGATTAGAGAGTGGTCACAGGTTTTTTATCTTCTATCAAGAAGATTTAGTTGTTGGACATTGTTGGGTTAACCCAACTAATATATATGTATATAATGTTTTTGTGGATAAAAGATACCACGATAAAACTATTTCAGATAGTACGGTTTACATATCAATACTATCAGATAAATTATTTTCTGAAGGATATGAAAAAATTCACGCCGAGGTGGATGATTGGCACAAAAAATCCCAATCATTTTTTGAGAGGTTGGGTTTTAACTCAAATGTTTATCCTTAATTTTTTGAACTATTTGATTAAAAATAGTATTAAGTGATGTTTTATCTGATTGATTAGTTTTTCCAACTATCGGAGTTTTCTCCTCTTTTGTATAAGTTTTGTTTTTATTTATCTCTGTATTCATAATTAACATTCTTTACTGACCTATAGGGTTTTAATTTTTTGCGTTGACTATACAGTGTTCGCAAGTTGGGTCCACAGCAAATACCTGAATGCCCTCGACAATTGGTTCTGAAACACAACATGGGAAAAAACATAATGGCGAACCCTCACCAAATATACTCCAACAATCAAATATATTGAAACCGGTAAATGTACCAGTCTCACCATCGCAAGGTATTTCACAATACCAACCCGTTTGACCGAATACGTCCCAACATCTACATTGTGGACCATTATGTTGAATAATAAAATATGTTGGGTTAATTGTTGACTCATCCATAGTTAAGTACACGTCTACCTCTTCAACATCAATTGTGAATATGTTTTCTCCACTAAAAATAAAACTTTCTGAAACAATATTTTTTAATGAAAATTCATTATTTGTTTTATTAACAACAACGATTTGGTCGGTCAATTCTACATTCCTAAATGTCATGAATCTAATAAACCCATCCCTTAAAATCAATAATTCTGAATTATCAACATCCGAAAATTTTAACCCATCATCCAAAAATAAATTTCTTATCCAAACACTTCTATTTATTGTTGAGATATTTTGAACGGTACTACTAGAAAAGGTACTACCCGAAAACACATCTTCTTTAATCTCTTTGTATCCCGAAATTACGTGAGGTTCATCACTGTCCGGTAAATTATATAAACTTATTGTTTTAATCGCATCATTTATATGTAAGTTATCAGGACTAGTTAACGAACCATCAGATTTTATAATTAAATTATTACTATCAGAATTATATTTTAATCTTGTCCTTGTTTTATATTTTTGAAGATATTTTGGTCTTTCCCAAACTTGGATTTCGTCTCCATAATAATCGACATTTATATCGATTGCACATGGGTTAGTGTGAATAAACGGCTCAAATAAATTTAATGAATTCAAATCCGAACCATATATTAAACCAATGGTTCTATATGTTTTAAGTTTACCATTTTCTAAATCATTCAAATTAATAATATATTCTTGCAGAATTAAATCTCCTGATATTGAATTCTTTAAATCAATTAATTCTTGTTGTGTACTTATTTTTAATGGTTTTGGGAATGATTCGTAATTTGTTGTTGGGTATCTTTGTTTTATAATAAAATTTGGGTAATTACCATTATCTCTAATGTTTGTACCTATCGTATCAAAACCTAAATTAGAATGATTTACGTATGTTTTTGGTATTGAATTACTGTCATTGTCATAAAGTAATTTTAAAAATTCAAAATTATCTTTAGCATATGTTTCATCAATTAACGCATTACCATCATATGATTGTCTGATAATCAATTTATTTGGGTCATCATTAACCGTTGGGGTGACCGGACTATTTGGGGTTACCGGTATGAGATTAATTATAATGTTGGGGTATGTTCTTTTTAAAAATGCCGCCAAGCCTTCATTTTGACCATTAATAACCTCAGTATCATTTACATCTTCAAAACCGAGATGTAAAACAATAAAATCAATAGTTGTTATATTGTTTTGACTTAATAAATTGTCAAAATCAACTTTATTAAAATAAGGTTCAATGGTTCTTGGTACGATGGATATTCCGGTATTCAATTCTAATACCTTAAATGACCCATCAACGTCTTTTATATAGTCAACTGCCGTTAGTACACTTCTCATATTAATGTTTTTTCCTTTTTAGGTAAATACAATTCACCATCAACTTCAGACCATTTTAATAACGGACATGGATTATTGGTTGTGCTATATATTTTTTTAGCTATTGGACACCCGCATTCACCACAAAAAGCCGACCAATTCTGATTAAAAACCTTTTTTAGGGATGGACACATTTCACAAATTTTCATCCTATTCTCCGCCAATTTGGATTGTTCGGAGGAAGGATTAAATGATGTACTCCATGCGTTAATTATTTCTTTTAAGTCCATAATAGTAAATATCTTGACTATAATATAACCAAAATAAATTAATGATTGTAGGTAAACGGGTCTCTTTTTTTGAGTTCCTCAAGTTTCTTTTTGAATCTCTTCTTTCTTTCTCTTTCTTCCCAAAGTTTCTTTACCCAATTAAAAAATTTCTTAATCATACCTTTCTTATTAAATAGTTTCCTAATACAAGAATATCCATTTCGGTATTTAAGAAGGTATCCATGGCATCTTGTGGGGTTAGAACCATAGTTTTATCCTTCACATTAAAAGATGTGTTTAATAAAATTGGGTAACCAGAGTGATTCTCATACTCTTTTAGCAATCTGTAAATAGGATTAAATGGTGTTACTGACTGAATTCTTGCGGTTCCATCCACATGAGTGACTGCAAGTAATTTATCCCTATACTTTGGTTTAACTTTCACTACTTGATTCATGTATGGAACAAATCCACCATAATCAAAGTATTGTTTTTGGTCCTCAAATGTTACCATCGGAGCAAAAGGTCTAAATCCTTCTCTTTTCTTAATAACTCTATTAATTCTATCTTTCATGTCAGGTAAGGTTGGGTTAGCTAAAATCGACCTATTACCCAATGCCCTTGCACCAAATTCAATTTTACCTTGATACCAACCAATAATTTTACCATCCAATATTTCCTCGGAAACCTTTCTATTAAGGTTATGGACTAATTGATACTTTTTATAGTTAATTCCTTTTGTTTTAGATATTACTCTAAAGATATCGACTTCATTGTATTCGGGACCAAGGAAAGCGTCTGTGTGTATTTTTATCGGTCTTTTTTGTGTGTGGAAATAATTCAAACAAGTACCAATACATGAACCAGCGTCTGACGGTGCTGGAGGAATCCATAATCTTTTAAAATTGGTGTTATCCGTTATTTTACCGTTTGCGGTTCCATTGTATGCACAACCACCGGCCAACGCTAAGTTATTAGAATTGGTAAATAATTGAATGTCCTTCAAAACTTCAAATAGTATTTGTTCATATTTCTCTTGAACTGAAGCAGCAATATCCATATGGTCTTGTGTGATTGGTTCTTCGGGTAATCTATTTTCAATTCCCATCAATTCAATTAGTTCCTCATTGAACATTAAACAATCTCTATCCCATGAAAAATAAACCATATTAGTTTTGAGAGATGCACAATTGTGAGCAATCAATTGGTTTATCTTACTACGATATTTCTCAGGATTACCATATGCTGCAAGTCCCATTAATTTGTATTCGCCTTCATTTGGTTTAAATCCAATAAACGAAGTCATGGCAGAATAAAATAAACCGACAGAGTGGGGATAACCGGCTAATGGCACGATTTTAAAATCTCCATCACTTACATACCCAACTGACATCGTTTCCCATTCACCAACTCCATCAACTGACAAGATTACCGCATCATTAAATGGTGAGGAATAATATGAATAGAATATATGTGAGTCGTGATGTTTTGAAAAGAATATATTATCAGATATTTTTTTTAACTCTCTTTTTAATTTCCAATGGTTAATCTTGGTTTTAATTAAACTCTTTGAAACCTCAAGAGGACACTCAAGAAAATTCTTAAAGAATGTTGTATTAACTCTATCGTATTTTAATTGTAGGTCCTCATAAAAACAAACGGATTCAATTTCATTTCGTTTAATTTTATATTTGTCAAAAATGTATTTTAACGCATTGACCGGAAACCTATTATCATGTTTTATTCCTGTGAATTTTTCTTCTTCACAAGCAAATATTAGTTGTCCTTTTCTAAAAAGACAAACCGATGAATCGTGATAATATGCCGATATTCCAATTACGTACATTTTTTATTCAACCCATAATATATTGTATCCTTATTATTTCTTTCTCTCCACGGGTCTAAAACAACACTTCCGTTTGGAAAAACGGTATCATTGAAAACCTTTCTATGTCCTAAAGATAAATAGCGGGACCGATTATTTCGTCATATTTAACTTCATTTATGAATTCTCCAATCAACATGGAATAGGAACCGTCCACATATTCTACACCCGGTTTATAACTCTTACCCATTATCACAATTGGTAATCTGTGTTCAACAGATAAATCGATTAGTTTAGTCGCAATATTCTTGGCTTGGATTTCTCGAGAACTCATAATTGCGTCAAACAAGTCATAACCCAAATTTAATTCTTTTGCCATGTAACGAAGTGCAATGTTGTCTCTTGGGTGACATGAGCCACCATCTCCCATTCCTGCTTTCATATATGAAGGTCCCATGATTCTGTATGTACTTCTTTCCAAAGCACCGGTGACGATGTCGGTATTCATGTTACCATTCTTTTCTGCCACATCTTGAATCATATTGACTAATGAAATCTTGGCGGATATGAACGTATTATAAAATATTTTAATCGCCTCCGCATCATCCCATGTACCAATTTCGTATCTCGTCCACGGAGTTATAATTGTATCATAAAAATCTCTTAAAATTTTAGCATCGGTGGTTTCAGAACCATCTTCAGTACCAATAATGACCATTTCAGGATTTACCATATCATCTTTAACAGTACCCATGGCGATTAGATATGGGTTATAAATGAAACGATAGTTCTCAACCAAAGGAATAAACTCCCTACGGGTTGTACCCGGTAAAACAGTTGAGATTAATACAACTAGCTGTTGCTTGTTAGTATATTGATTAATTTCTTTTAAGATGTTCTTTACGGTTGTGTAATCAAAATCTTTTGGTGGTAACATAGATGTTGGTCTTCTACCATCATATAATGGGTCGTGAGGTGTTGGTACCGCAATGAAGATTAAATCTTTATCTCTACAGACTTCTTCTATTGTTTTAACCATTTTAAAATTAGATGGACTAACCTCTCTAACATCATATCCCTCAACGAAGTGTTTCTCCGCCATTACCTCTCCCACATCTTTTCCGAGTTTTCCAACTCCAATAAATCCTATTTTCATAATAATAAATTGTTTTTTAAATAAGGTACAATCACCTCTTCTGCAAATTTTACGTGTCCAAATTCCGTAGGATGAACACCAATATATCCATTTGAATCAGGTGCATTAAAACCAAATTCTTTATGATTTTCTTTAACCCATTCATGGCAACCAGAGACCGGTAAAAATTTTGTAAAATCAATCATTTCATATAGATACCTAACCTCAGGGTGACTTATTATATTATTTGCACCACTCATATGAAAAATGTCTAAAAATGTTGACATAAAATATTTTACATTTTTTCGTTCAAGGTACCATTGTACCATTAAGACATTTTGAATAGTTTGAATCATTGAACCGACGCTTGTGTGAAATTCTTCATACCACAATCTCGACTTTCTTGTTGTCCAATGAAAATTGGTTATTTCCCAATTGTAATGTCCGTCAACAACTTTTGTTGGGTTTTCTTTCCAATTATTGGTATTGTTCATTTCTCTCGAATCTTCAGTATAAAAATCGTTTCGGTCAATACCACTCCACATAACACCAACAACAATGTCCTTGGGGTCAAATTCTTTTAATAATCTATCAACATGGTATATTACTTTTTTACCAATTAAACCATTTCCTGATGATGCTGTACCCACATTAATAAGTTCATAATTCATCATTTCAGAAACAAATGTTGGCCAGTTCCACTTCTCAAAAGTAAAACTACAACCACTAGTTAGTAATATTTTTTTATTTTCCATAATATTCATTAAGATAATTAAACCACAACTCAGCCAATAATTTTTGGTCTTCTAAAGTTGTGTGAAACCTATATGGTGAACTTGAATTGTGTGTTGAATAATTATTAGGATTCAACGGTGAATTCACGTTTATTATTTTATTATCTGAGAATGATAATTGATTTTCAAAAAGAAATGAACTCACACAAAAAAAATCAATATTTTTTTCTTTTAATTTTCTAAGTCCATCAGAAATTATCCACGTATCTGTTTGTGTTTTCCATTGGAAATCATAGAACCTATCGTACCATTTTTCAAGAACCTCAATGTCATAATTTTTTAAGTAATTTGTAGGTTGATTATTAAAGAATATATTGTTTAATGTTTCACTAAATAAAAAAGATTTGTTTGTCTTGAATATCTCATGTTCACCACTTTTATCTGGATAATTTAAATAATCAATATTTGATAGTCCATTTTGTTCTTTATATCCTAATTCCCTAAATTTATCATATATTTTATCTCGATAATTTTCTATTGAGATATGGTTAATTGGGTATTCAAATCTATCAGGTGTTGTGGTTCCAACAATTACCAAATCGGGTTTATGTTTTATTACTTCATCTATTTGTAAACGAATTGTTTGATTGCTACATGCACCTCTGGCAAATGTTATAACTTCCCAACCTAATTTTTTTGCTAGTATTTCTGTAAAATGTTTATCATGACCATTATCCAAATTTTTTGGGTTAAATGATATTGATGCAAAAAAACTATCTCCACAAATACCTAATTTCTTCATATTAATCTAATCGGTTTACTCTCTAATTGTTGGATTAATTTTACAACTTCTTTATTACTAACCATAACATTAAAGTTGTTAATTAATACCTCTTCCATTTCTTGGGTTATCTGATAACACTTTTCTAAATCCCACGATGCAATCTCTTCTAACACATATACAATTTTATCTAATCTCGATGTGAAATTTGTTTCATTGTCATAACTTTCATCCCACCACTTATCAAATGTCATAAACCCTAACTCTTTTAATTTTTTTAAAGAATGTGGATTACCAACAATAATAAATGGTTGTGCACATGACATTGGTTTAAATGTTTTTTCAGAAAAAAATACAGATTTTGTATCAGTTAATGATTCAGTTATAATATTAACAAACGAACTTTTATGTGCTGACATGTTTAAGACATCTGCTTTGTTATTTTCTAAATCATCACAATCATACGTGTAATGTTTTGTTGCATCATATTCATTATAAAAATTTAATAATTTTACTTTTGAATGTTTATATGTTTCTGAAATATTATTTAAAATCATTATATAAAATTGGTCCTTATTTTCAAGATGAGAAGCACCTAATGTTGTTATTGATTTATTCTTTAATAATTCATTACACATTAATTCAGCAAATATAACCAGTCTATGTGTTTTTGTAATTCTATTGAATGATAAAAAATGATGGATTTTCTTTTGCTGTTTATTAAATTCTAAACACTCATTGAACTTAAATCTCATCTTTTCCACACACGTATCATTCGTAATCATACAATTTGTAAACCAAAGATTGTGTTGAAAATAACTGTACGGATGTATTGTAAAATTATCCTCAATTATATTATTTTTAATTAATTCATCTTTAGTTTCTGGTGATTTTAAATTAGCGGTTATTACCGTGATACCATCCTTTTCAAACCCATATTTTTTTGATAGGTTATAAACCCAAATTAAATCTTCATCTCTGAACCCAAAAAACCCTTCTGTTGGTTGGTAAAAACAAATCTTACACTTCTTTTTTAGGACCGACTCAACCACCTTATCGGGAAAATCCATAGTATCGTAATTAGTAAACAAATCATAACTATATAAAATTATTGGGTACACAAAGTACATCCCGTTTTCATATACCTCGTCAACGGTACACATATTAAAAATCTCGCGTCTATGACTATCGACCATGAACGAGAAGTCTTGGCTATTTAATTTGTTTAAGTCCTCTCTTAATTCTTTGGGGTCATTTAGTTGTAATGTATATGGATATTCTATACCATATTTTTCTTTAAAATGTTTTAACGTTTTTAAATCAACGGTATGCCAAGGATGTATATCGTAATTTAAAGCATTGGAGGCTGGAAATTGTTTTTTTCCGTCTGTTGAGTATACTAATATTTCATTATATGCTACATTTATCATAATTGTATCGTCTTACAGAAATTAAAAAAATCTTCGTATTCAGGGAATGTCTTCACAAAATTGGTTCCCCTTCTTTTATCGTGTTCACTAAAGAATAAATAAAAGTCTAATCTATTACACATTTGTTGTTTGTTGTCTTGTGGTGAAATCATCCAATCGTATATTCTTTTCATTTTTTGTATCTCAACATCAGTATATCCGTAACTAACACCATTTTGATTTAACCCAACATGGAAAACTTCTTGCATTGATTCAGCTAATTCTGAATGGTTTTTTACAGATGATGCAAAATCATATGGTAAAATTTGTACGGTTTGGTGTAAGGGATGTCTTAAATAGGACGCATCCAATGAAACGGGTGTTGTCCACGCTCTTTGTGTAGATGCATATTCTTTTTTAAGGTCGTAAACACCTTTAACCAATTTATTATAACTTGGTATTGATAGTGCGTTGTACGTACTCATAATACCAATTGTTACCGTGGGACACTTAGTGAGAATTTTATTCATATTGTCCCAAAATTTATTGAAAATCAAACCGTGTCTTCCATACTCCGCCTGTTCCCCCCAACCATCTACTGAGGTGAATATCACAAAATCTTTTACTCTCTGTTCGTCTTCAATTCTATTGATTTTTTCAATTAATTTATCAATTAAATTATCTGGTACACCAAGATTAGAATTAATTGCTAAGTGTAATTCCTTATTTGGATTTTTTTCATTGATAATGTAATCGAGTACACCCCAAGTATCTTTTGAAAGTAGAGGTTCACCACCCGTGATTCTAAAAGTATGTAGGTCACGGTATAATTCAGGCCACCATTTCCAAAATGCGTCGACATATGGATTTGGGTCGGTTGCTCTGAATGGCATTCTACCCTCATTAATCATTTTTTCTATATTATTAAAATTACCGGTTGTTGGGTATCCACCATATCGCTCAACTTCTTGGACCCATTGAGATGAAAACGACGGACCACAATATGAGCATTTGAAATTACAAGTATTGGAAAACGCAACTTCAACGTAACGAGGATTAAAATCTTCCCTCCAATCTAAATTCTTTATTGTTTCAAGGTGGGGGTAGGACCATGGTTCGGACGATTTAAAGATTCTATCCGAGAATTGTGGGGAATTATCCTCAACGTTCCAGCAATATTGACACTCAGAAGGTCTTTGACCCTCTAACATTTCTTTCCTCTTTTCTTTTTTGAAACGAGTATTGTGTAATGCCGATGGATTACGATTTAATTCAACTAATGGAATGGGGTGAGTGTCGGGGTGATGACACGAGTGTGTCCTACCTAATTGTAGGTGAATTGTTACTTGTGTCCATTTAGCCAAACAGAATCCACATCCTGTATTATTAAGTTCTTCTTTAGTTTTACTGTGGTCCATGTGTTGTTACGTTTATTAAAATTGTATTTTGTAAATTATAAGGATTTTCCTCGGTGTTTTGTACGGTAAGTTTATCCATAACTTGTTCGAACCCATCGTTTTTATAATCGATTTTACCCTGTTGCATTTGGGTGACAAATCTCTTTTCATTT
>Ga0315903_10003653_pt1 | contig 21136 bp, 3 predicted proteins | sample LakEriMetagenome_7_FD_203524 | JGI IMG/M metagenome (GOLD analysis project Ga0315903, IMG submission 203524) | Freshwater fungal communities from buoy surface, Lake Erie, Ohio, United States - Buoy 2 MA119 | ecosystem: Environmental > Aquatic > Freshwater > Lake | place: USA: Lake Erie, Ohio... | reverse complement strand
ATCTACTACATTATTTTTAACAGCTATAGTATAACCTTCAGTTTGTTGTGTAATCATATCATAACCTGCATCTTTTCCTATTACTGAATCATATATATCTTCTGTATATCTAGGTGAAGTATAAGTTGAATCTTCAGGTAAAGCATCTGCTATAGGTTTATTTGTATATAATGGATTATTAATATTAACTATAGCGGCACTAATATATTTATTTTTTAAGTTAAAAGATTTAACGTATTCAATATTATTGGTATAATATGTAACATAAAATCTTTTATCTATTTCTTCTAATTTTTTAATACTACTACCATGATAAACAATATCTTTTACTTTACTATTAGGAAATATAGTATCTAAGTATTGAGAGTATTGTTCTTGTGTACCAATAGAAGATAATTTAGGATTAGATTCAAATAAATCTTCTACTCCTTCTTTAATACCTTGTTCTTGAGTTATAAACAAATCAGAAAGATATTTATCAGTAGTAATTATTTTATTACTATCAATAGTTGTTAAAACTTTATCAATATTATTTTTCCAATTCTGTAAATTTTCTACACTATCACCTCTTTGAATAGCTCGATTTATAAATGTAGAAGTAGGAATATTTATTACTTTATCAAAGTCTGATTGATTTTCTCTAAGAAAAATCATATCAGATACTAGTAGTCTTTTATTTTGAATAAATGCGTCAGATTTAGCTATTTCCCAAACTTCTCTCATAGCTTTATTAAAATCTTCTTCACTTCCAGTTTTTCTCCATTCATTTAATCCTATACTATTTTGTTGTGATTCAGGTAATCCTAATATTTTAGCTACTAGAGGTTTAAAATCAGTATCAAAATCTAAAAAATCTCTTTCTTTTTTAGCTGTTGTTTTTCCTATTGCAGGATGTCCCCAAATAATTCTATCATAAGGATAAATTCCTTCTTTAACTTCTTGAGTTTCATTAAAACTGTATTCAGTATTAATGTGATTTATAATATCATCAATAGAAACTTCTACATCTAACTTAGATGTTAAATTATATTTATTCCTAAATTCAGGAGTATTACTTAACTCATAATATTGTAGTGCTAAGTTATTTACATCATCTGTAGGAATTAATTCAGATGTAGTGTATGGATAGTTACTTAATAGTTGTAGTAAATCATCATACAAAGCACTAGGATTACCACTAGCATCTACTATAGTATTAGTACCATCTGAACTTTTTATTATATTACAAGCCATATTATTTATTTAGCAAAGTTCTTAGCAAAGTTAGCTTTCTTTCTCATAGCTGGAGTATATGTTCCTTCTTTAGCTGACAATATTTTACTAGCAGCTTGTTGTACACCCATACCCATTTTAGTAGCTTGAGTTTTAAATGTACCTCTTTTTGCAAGGTCTATTTTAATACCACCTCCAGATTTCATCATAGGTAGTTTACTTATAGTTGGAATTAATTTATTCATTTCATATATTTTAACATAGCTAAATTACCACCATATCTTTTTTTCTTGAGTGGTAGTTTGTTATCTTCTCTAATACTTCTTAAAGCATCTTGTTCATCCATTGTATTTCTTACATCAACAGCTTTAGATGTAGTTTTAAATACAATACTACTTAATGGTTTAGACATTTTTTCAGTGTACATTATTCTTTGTTGTTTAATACTATCTTCTTGCATAGCTTTTTCTATATCAGGATTAGCTTTAGCATATTCATTTCCTACATAAGTTGTAGTTGCAGGTGTTACAGTAGGTTTAACTGGAGTTGTAGTTCCACCACCACCAGTAGTAGTTTTTCCACCACTTCCAGTTCTACTTCCAGTATTAGTTCCACTACCTCCTCCTAAATCTTCTTTTTTTACTACGTCTGGTTTAGGAGGTTCAATAGTTTTATCACTTCTATAATAATCCCAACTTTGAGTTTTATTATCCCATACTATACCAAATTCTTTTTCTTTACCATTTACCATTGCTTTTGTTATACTAACTCCTGGTATAGAACTTGGTTTTAATTTACTTGGATTAATTCTTTTTAAATCTACTGGACCAGTTTTTTGTGGAGTTGTAGTTTGTTTATTATCTTTATTTGATAATTGCATACCATAATAAGTAGTTCCAGCACCACCTCCTATTACACCTGCTATAACTCCAGCTCCTATAGCTCTATCAGTTATTTTTTTATTACTTGCAGCTATTGATTCTGGAATACTTTTTTGATAAAAAGTCTCAGATTCTTTTTTAAGTTCTTTTACTCGTTCTAAATTTTTAGATACAATATCTTTTGCAGTTTGTAAAGCATTTCCTGTTTTTTGATTATAAGCTTTCATTTCTTCTCGTGTAAGACCTTTTTTAACAGGTGCAGTACTTGGTGTAATAGGTGCATTTTTAACTTGTTTTTCAGCAAGTTCTCTAACATTCTTTACACTTTCAAGAATATTTGATTGTTTAGGTTTACCAGAAGATAATTGGTCATATAAAGATTTAATTTTATCAGATGCAGTACTTCCTGAAGTAGGTATAGTTGTAGGTATAGTAGGTTTTGTTTCTACAACTTCTTTAATAGTAGGTGTAGCTTTTTTTGCAGCTTTAGGTACAGCTTTTTTACCTCTAGTCATTGGTTTTTTTCCAAATAACTCAAGAATCTGATTAGCTCTATTTTGTGTAAACTTTGCTTTAGCCATTTTAGCACCAGTAACTCTACTAATTATTCTAGTTGCACCAGTTAATCCACCACCAGTTCTAGGGTCTGTTAATCCTTGTACAAGTTTTAATGCTTCTATTAAAGGTTCTTTTTCCTTATAATTTCTTACATCTTCTGGATTATTTGGGTCAAATGTTAATTTACCATTTCTATCATACATTTTTTTAGTCGGAATAGCCATAGTTCTTTATTTTATTAGTTACAAAAATACGTTTTATTATTGACATTTGAAATAGTCTTCATTTAGTTTGTTATATGTTACTCTCTGTCTTACATCGTTACTATAAACTGTAACTTTATTATCAAGTACTTCTACAATGTATATAAAGTTTCCTGATTTAATACGAGGTACTCTTGTATCTTTTTCATTTTTTTCTATAGATATATTAGTAGTTTTTACATTACTACCCCTACTCAAATCTTCTAAAGAAATAGGTACAAATTTATTATTATCATTTATAGCTATAGTATATATGTATCCTTCTTTTTCATATACAGGTATATAATTATTACCAGCTATTTCAAATTGTTTAGTCATATCTATTTTAACCTCTTTAGGTTTTTCATCCTTTGGTGGTTTACTTGTAGATGGTGGCGGTGTAGTTGTAGTACTCTTTTTTGGTGGAGTATATTTTTTTAATAAATATACATTTAAAGATTTATCTTTCTTATATATTTTTTGCTTTAGTTCATTAGAAAGTTTTTTATAACCTAATGCTTTAGCTAAACCTTCTTCTGTATATTTTATACTACCTACTGTATATTGTTTTTTAAATCTATCATAACTAATACCACTAAAAAAACTAGATAATTCAACAATAGTACCTTTACTATCTTTTAATTTATATTTACCATTTTCTTTTTTAGAACCTGTTTTAGTTATATATAAAGGACTAAATACTGTTTTTTGTATAGTTCTTTTAACTTCTACTTCAGATTCTTTTGTTGAAGTAGTAGAAGATTTTTTATCAGATACAGTAAGTTCTACTCTTTCTTGAGTTTCATTTTTAATTCTATCAACAATCTCAACAAAACTACCTTCATTATTTATACTAGAATTATTACCATCAATTATTAACATAAGATGTTTAGCTCTACTAGATGCTGTGTAGTTTGCTTTATGTATTAATAATTGTTTTTCTTTTTTATCTTCAGGTTTTGCCCACTCAACAAGTCCTTCTAATGTTTTATTAGTTTCAGCATAATCATAAATAGCAACATCAGTAGTCATACCTTGAGACTTATGTACAGTAGTAGCATAACCATGATTTGCATCAGCGATTGGTGATATAGCTGAACCAAATTTTTTTAATTCACCTTCTCTATATCTTTTAGTACTATCTTCAGCATTATTATACACATCTACATATTTGTTTCCTATTTTAATACGAGCTTGTCCAAAATTATAACTTAAATAATCACCAAAATCTTTTTCATTTCTTTCTGTAATATTAAAAGTAGAATTTAATAATTTTATAGATTTCATTAATTTAGTAAATTTAATCTGGTCAGATACATTTAATAAATTAACTTTACTTACTACTGTTTCATTATTAAGTTTATGTGATACAAGATATTCTTTTCCTTTTAGAATTAATTTCTTTCCTGATAAATCTTCAATTTCTAATTTATAATCACCATTAACTTTTTCAACAATACCTCTTGTTCCATTATCAATTACTTCTGGTTCATCTTTTACAATAATATCATAACTATCATTAAATATAACAAAATCACCTACAACATAATCTGCTGCATTATCACCAAATATTTTTTTACGAATTTCTTCATTAAAATTATAAATGTTTTTATTTTCATAAGATAAATATTGAACATAATTTACATTTTTATCTTTAATAGCTTTTTCATATAACTTTGCAATATTATCTAATGATTCTTCTTGATTTATACTAGCTATACCTCCACCAGAAGTTAATATATTTGGTACAGGTATGTATTCTTTAGGCTTAGGTTGTTCAGTAGCATTCTCCCAAATAGGGTTAAGATAATCTAGTATAGGAGAATCTTTCTTTTGTCTTTGAGGTGCAGTTAAATGTAGTATATTATCTTTTCCAATTTCATCTATAAGACTAAAAGGTTTACTTATTGGAGGTAATTGTCCATGGTCTCCAGCGTATATTACTAATACATTATTATTACTATCTTCTGTAATTTTTGTGTAATCATTTTTAGATAACATAGACATTTCATCTACAATAAGTATTGTAGGTTGTTTTCTATAATCTATTATTTTTGATGGTCTTGCAGCTTGTTTTCCACCTAATTTATTTTCTACAGAATTAAGTAATGAAGCTACTGAATGATATTTTAATTTAACACCTGGAAAAGTACCTAGTTTTGCTTTACTTAATGAATCTGCTAATTGATTCTTTGCAGCATTAGCTAAAGCTGAACCAACTATATTTAACTTTTGTCCTGGTTGTAAATTTTTTACAATCTCTTTAAGTGCAGCAGCTAACATATATGTTTTACCAGTTCCAGCTCTACCTAATATTAATAAAGGTTGTCTATCTTTTTTCTTATTAAATTCTTTATATATTCTTTCAGCAGCAGTTCTTTGTGCTCCTTTTAAACCTTCAAATGGTTCTTCTGTTTTAGTTGTATCTTTTTTATCTTGTTGTTGAGTTTCTTTAACTTTTATTCTAGGTGTATCTCCAGTATGGTATATAGTAAATTTAGCACCTATTTCTTGTAGGTAATCTATAAACTGACTATCTACATTTGGCATATCTCCTACTACAAATTCAGCTCCTTCATTATGAACTATTTTAATAGCATCTTTAGTGGCAGATTTAAGTGGTTTATTATTAAATTCAGAATTTCTTGCTAACATTACAATTTTCATATCAGGCGTTCCGCTTATAGCTACACTATCATCTTCTTCCGCCCAAGTATGATTTGTTCCTATTTCTTGAAAAGAAGTATAAGAAGAACTATTATCTATTCCTTTATCAGAAATTTCTCCAATAAATCCATCAGCAACAATTCTCATTGCTTTATCTTTACCATCACCATCGGGTGTACCTTTGCCTTTATCTTCAAATCCTCTTTTATAACCTTGAAAGTTTGATACAGTAGTTTGAGATTTAGATTGTTTGTTCCAATCATATTTATTAATAAGATAATCTAAAGCTGTAGAGTGAGTAGGTTGTCCTACTTCTTTATAATAATATATAGAACTATTTTTAAATTCAGGTATTTTATTAATAATAGCTTGTCTATAATCTTGTAATTTATCAGTATGTTTTTCACCTGTTAACCAAGATGTAAAATCTTTTACAGCATCTTTTACTGTATTACTTTTATATAAACTATATCCAGCATGACTCCAAGGATTACCAATAGCATTATCTTCTATTAATGCTTTAAGAAAATCATTATCTCTTGTTCTATATGCTACTATTGAACTTCCAGTAACAGGTTTTCTACCAGCTACATCATCAATAATTACATTTTCAGATTGTGTTTTATCTCCTAATTTAGAATAGATTTCGTCTGATGTTTGAGATATAATAGGTTTATTTAATTCACTACCTAATTCAGTTACATCTTCTTCTTCAGTATTTACTATTACTGTATCATTAAATTCATCTTTAGTATAATCATATACCGTATAATATAATGGAGTAGCCTCTACTGTATCAATATTATTATTAAGAATTGTTATAGATTTTGTATTGTCTTTTCTTGCAACATTAACATTATCACTAAAAGTTTTAGAAGGATAATTGTATTTACCTAATATCATTGATAACAAGTTAACTCCTGTAGCAGGATTATTAACTAACTCAATTATTTTAGCATTTAATTTCTTAGAATAATCTTTCAATGATTCAGTATAAAACTCTACAGGTATTAAATGATTAAAACTATCTCTAGTAGTATCATATCCTGTAGTACGTAATGAATATGCAGCTAATAATTCACCAATAAGTCTTGTATTAGGGTCTTTACTTTGTATTAATCTTCTCCAGTCTTGAGTAATTAAATCTTGTTGGTCTTTATCTTTAAAATCAACAACAAGTAATTGTAGTTTTAAACCTTCTCCTTCATATTTTTCATCTATTTGTAAAGCATTAATAAATCTATTATCTGAATATTTTCTTTTTAATTCTAAAAATTTATCTTTATCAAATACATTTAATTGATTATCTTTTTCATTAAAGAATTTACTTTGACTTTCTACAGTAGCTTTATAGTATAAAGCATTGTATAACTTACCAAGAATTTTATCATCTAGTTTTTTAATAAATTCTTTAGTTTCAATAAGAGTTCTAAATGATGTTAATGAAGTTTCATTATTATTAAAGAAACCTGGAAGACTTAATAAATTATTTACTTCATCATTTTGTTCACCAATAAATTTATTAAATCTTGTAGTAAATTTTGAATCATCATCAAAATGTTTTTTAATTGATTCTGCATCAAAGTATTTTACTTCTGGATTATCAATATAATTCTCATAGTTTCTAATATCAATATAATTCTCAAAGAATGTAGGTTTACCACCACGATTACCTCTTTGTATGTATGTTACAACATCATTAAACTCTTTACCTAATTGTTCAAGAATATAATAGTTACGATAGATTTTCTTTTCTATCTCAATAAGTTCTTTATTTAATTTAGATTTATCATTTTTATTAACTTCAATATGTTTACGATGTTTAATATATGTTATAATATCTTCTAAGTTAATATCAATAACACGATTATCACCTTTATCTACTTCATTACTAATAGCTTTTCTTTCAGCATCATTTAATATTGATTCATCAAGCATGTTAGTATATGCTTTATTAAAATATATTACAGACTTTAATGGATAACCTAAATGTAATGCAGCCATTGCTATATTAGCATTACTAGGATTTAAGTTAAAATAACTAATCAATGGATTTTTACCATTATCTACAACTGCTGATAGTACAGTACTAAAAGACCTTACTATAGTAGTATCTCCATCAAAATCATATATATCACTAAAGTTAACAGTCTTAGTATTAGGAATACCATTACCATGTTTAACAATTAAATCGTCTAGTAATTTAATTCCAGACTTCTGCATAATAGCTCTAGCAGCATTATGATTAGCTGCAATACCAGTCATATCTTTACCAACATTCATAGCATTTACAGTATCAATCCATAATGTAGGGTCTATAAATGTTCTAGCATTAGTATTTAATAATGATTTTTTATCTGAAGAAGTTTTATCTGCAAAGATTTTATCCGTAATATTCTCATCAGGAAATTTTAAATCCTCATCAAGCATATCATAGTATCTCATATTCAATACTTCATCTTCTATAACTTTAAATCCACCTGGAATAATTTGTGATTTTAATGTTGTTATGTGAGATAATACAGCTCTCATTATATCTAACTTTTCATTATCAGATGTTAATTCTTTATTGTATTGCTCTAAAGATTCTTTAAGTTTATTATTAGCTTTAGTACCTTCTTTAAGTGCATTAATTTCTATATCATTATATTCTTTAATTATTTTATTATACTTTTCTTTTACTTCATCAGAATATGTATTATAGTCTTTACCATTTTCTTTTCTAATATTATCTATTAATACATTTTTAGCTATAGTCTTTTCTTTAAGATATACTTGATTAAAATATTCTAATTCATTTAATCCTTTTGATTTAAAGAATCCAAACATTTTATCAATATCAAAATCCATACCTGATAATGTAGTAACCATTGGTGGCATAATAATAGCACCATCTTCATTAGGTAAGAATCCTATAATCTTAACTTTAAACATAGAATACTTATCTTCAGTAGGAATACGATATAGTAATCCTTCTAATAGTTCAGGATATGTATTTCTTAAAGCATCCATGTTTACAACACCAGAAGATTTATCTACAAATTGATATATCTTTTTATCATGTATTGGAGCAATAACTTCAAAATGGTCTATACCTAATTCAGGAGTTGGAACACCAAATACATCTTTATTCCATACTATTTTAGGTTTATTTTTAAAACCAAAAGATGATGCGTTAGCAGCTTTAAATCCTTTAAGAAACTTTCTTACTGTAACATTATTTTTAAATATAGCATTAGTCTTAGGTTGTACTCTATTAGTTACAAATGGATGTGCTAATGGTAAGTTTGTAAGTACATTACCATTTTCATCAAAAGTAAACTCTAATGCTTTTTGCATATTAATAGTATCATCCTGCATTTCTTCTTGAAGAACTCTAACAAACTTTTCTGGGTCAAATTTTTTACCATCACCATATTTTTTCTTTAATTCACTAATAGACATTTTTACATCTTCAATTAATATTTTATTATATCTATCTTCAATTTGTTCTTTGGTTAATGTTTCACCATTTATATTAAATGTAGCACCATCAGGAATATCAGCCATTATTAGTTTCATTAACTGAGTACCATAAATACTTTCTTTACTAAAGTGTCCTTTAGGAGTTTCATTTTGTTTCTTCCAAAATCTAAATGGTATAGATATAGTAGAATTTGTTTTATTACTATTAGCATACTGTGAGAAAATATTTAATTCTTCTTCTTCTCCAGTTATATCATCAGCATTTTCTGTTAAATCTGAAATAGGTAATCCTACTTTTACAGCAGAATTAGCTACTATCATATCTGATTTTCTTTTACTAGGATTATATCTTACAGTATGTGTAGTATCATTAAATTCATAACCAAACCTATGTTCTAATATGTTTCTAAAGAAAGCATTATAATTAGGATTATCTATAAACTCTTTATTATCATTCATAAGTTTCTTTAATCCATAGTAAGGAGTTACAAGAAATTCTGAATCTTTTATTTGAATTGGTTCATTTACTCTTACACTACTTCCTCTACTAATATCATGTCCATTATAATAGTAATAAGGTTTTATAGTTGTAAATGTTGAATCTTTACTAGTCTTATTATTTTGTACATTATAACTTACAACTGATTTTCCAACCATAAGTTCATCCATTATATCTTGGTCATCATGTCTCCATTCTCTCAAACCTACCATTCTTTGTCTATAAGCAATAGGGTCTATCCATGCTTGACCATCAGTTTCTGAAGTACCATCAAATTGATTAATTACTCCATCTTTATTTATACTATTTAATGCTCTTTTAATTTCATCATATTGTGAATCTTGTCTAAAGAAGTCATCTATATCATTAATTATAGTAACTTGCATTCTTGTATTTTCAGTTAATGTAACTATATCTGAAGTATTATTATGATTAATATATGAAGCATTCATATCCATATCTTGACCTGGAGATATATTTTGTTTAGCTCTTTTAAATACTTCTTCAATACGAGGATAGTATGATGGGTCATTGATAGTTAATAATGTAATATTTACATAAGATGCAGTAAATCTTTTTAAGAAATTGATTAATTCTTTTTTAGTATTTTCTTGTGAATCTTTTTTTCGTTTATCTTTAGTAGTTTTAATATCACTATCTGATAATAAGAATCCTTGTAACTTAGATTTAAATATTCCATCTTTATCTATAATATCTAATTTCTGTAAATATTTTATAAAATCATCAACACCAGTATTAAAGTATTCATCAAAAGCATCTTTTACTGTATTTTCGTTAAAATCTTGATTATTCTTTTTAAGAATTTTATCTATAGCTTTAAACATTACATATTCTGAACCATTAGTTGCATAACTTTTTACACCTCTATCTCTATCTTTTATAGATTCTATTCTATTCTTTTCAAATAGCATTAAATCATATAATTCTTTATTTATATCAGTATCTTTATCGTCTGGTACAATATTATTTACAAATACCATGTTACCTGAATCTCCTGGTACTGGTACTGGATAACTATTCTGTTTGTGCATTGATAGTAATATCTCTGCTGTTAATTTATTATCTAACTTTCCAATAGTAGTTCCAATATCATTAACTTGGTCATCATAACCAATAACTTGAACAACTTCAAAATCATTATCTCTATCTATTGCAGGTAGTGTTTTATATAATGGGTCTTGTTTTAGATTTTTAAAATATTCTTCTCTATTGTTCTGTATATAACCAATAAAATTACCAGTAGTATCTTGATACTGCATAGTCTTTTCTACAGTCATGTGTGCAGCATTACTTGACTTTGGTATATACTTTACTAATTCTTTAATAGCTTCTTTAGCTGTACGAGGTTTTTTTATTCCTGAAAGTGTATTGTTTCTTTTATCAAATGTGTATTTCTTTTTCTTACTATTATCTAATGTTTTATAAGATTCTAAATCTAAATTATAAGATTTTAATATTTCATCAAGTATAGTATTAAACTTTTTTATATTTTTTAATTGCTCTCTTTCTTTACTACTTAAATTTAAAGCACTTACAATATCATTATAATTATATTTTGTACCATTCTTAACACCTTCATTAAGCATTGTAGATATAATAATATCTGATGCTTGTCTATTAGATGGTACAGGATATATACTTCCTTTACTATCTTTTATAACAGTGTTATAAGTAACTCTAATTTTATTACCAATAGATACATATAGTTGTCCATATAATTCATCAGGATTTTCACTACTATCAATATAGTTTTTAAGTCCTTTGATATAATCTATACTTTCAGAATATAAAGCTACTTGTTGTTTTAAATGTTTAACATTTTTAGAGTTAACTAATTTATCTACAGTAATAGCATAAGCTCTATTAAGTGAATAATTAAGATTTATACCTAAACCTAATGTATCTTTATCATCACTAATAATAGATTGTAATAATATTTTAGTATTCTTATTTAATGTAGTAGTAGGAAACTGGAATGTTTTAACTATTGACCATGCTTCTTTAGAATCTTTTTCTTCTTCTACTATTGAAATATCTTCTAAATCATCATGAACATAAGATTCACTTGTTATATCAACATTATATCCATAATTCTTTAATCCTTTAAGAATATAAGCGTATAGTTTTCCAGAATCAGGTTTTATTCTGGTGTTTTTTACCAACACAAACTCGTTAGTATCAGTAAGTTCTATAGATTGTATATCAGGTCTTAATGACTTTATAAGTTTTACAACTTTAGTAAGATTAGCAGCATTAGCTCTTTCTAATAACATTAATACTAATTCATTTAAAAAGAAATTATTTTCTGTTGGACCTTTAATAATTGATATTAATTTATTAGGGTCAGCAAAATCTAATTTATTCTTTTGTATAGCTAATGATAACAATGCTTTACGAGCTTGTATTATATCTTCAATATCTAAATCAGGTTCATTATCTAAAAAATAAGCATCATCCAGTTTATTATAAAATTCTCTTATTATTTTTTCATGTAAATCTATATGTTCTCTAAGACTTTTTACATGATTTTTTAACTTACTAAAATCTTCAGTAGGATTATATAAATAATCTGCAATAGCTTCATCAACACTAGTGTATTTACTTAAAATATCTTGTATAGATTTACTTTTATTATATTTAAAAATATGTCTTAATATATCAGAAACATCTTCATCATTTACGCTATTTAATGCTTTTGAAAACTGATTAAATGATTCAGTATAACTAACACCAATTTCATCATTAAAAGGATTTGTTATCTCTGAAATATGTTTTGGACTTTCAGTACTTACATTTCTAAAATATGTTTCATAATTTAATGGTTTTTTAATACTCTTTTTAACATCATCATCTAATAATAAAAATCTATTAGTTTTTACTTTATCTGATTCCTCATAAAATAATCCTTCTGCTATTAATGGTTCTTCTTCTATAGCTTCATCAAATTCAGCTTTACCATATATCTTAGGAACTATACCGAATATATATTGTATATTACCATAAGGTTCTTTATCTACATTAGTAACTAAATAATCAGTCATTAACTTCTCACGATACGTTGTAAACTTTTTTAATTCACTAAAATTAATAACCATATTTTTATCACGAATACTGTTATAAAAATTATCATAGCTAATAATTGAGTTAATAAAAGTAGTATTATTTGTTATTGATATAGGAGCATAGTTGTATTTTATTTTATCTATTATTTCTATTAACTCTGCTTCATTTTCAAATTTATCATTAACAATACTTTTACCTTTTACTTTATCAAGAAGTGTATCTATTAATTTCTTTAATTCTTCTTTATAAGCATTTGGAGCTTCTGAAATCTTTTTTAATGTTGCTGGAAGAATTATAGTATTACCTAATTTATCTTGTGTTTTATATAATACACCAAATTTATTACCTTTATATTGTTCATCTCTATAATCTTCTAATATTTCAATTTCATCATTTGGTAGCTTTTCTTTACTTTCTATTACATTATTAGAAATAACATACACATTAGAATTTGATATATCTTTTACTCTACTAGCTACACTAGCATAATCTTGTGTTTTATTTAATCCTGTAGTTCTACCTCCTGTAAATCTTATTTTTTTATAATCTATTTCAACTAATTTACCACTTGATAAATCTGTATTACGAGATATATCTTCTATTTCATTTCTTATGAAATTAGACATCATAATATTAATTCTAGCTTGGTCTTTTCTTTTACTTTCTGGTGTAGTACTATAAGCATATAATGCTTCTTCTATTGTATTAACTAATCCTACTGGAGTATATTTAATTACTCCATTTACCATTAATTCTTTATAAGCTAGTATTATAATATATTTACCATTTACTTCTTTGACTAATACACTTGCATGTTTTTTAAATAAATCTTTATCAGCTTTAAGTTTATATAAATCTTCAAATTCTTCTTTACTATAATCTGTAGAAACTTCTTGACCTTCTAACGATACAATACCTCCACTCATTAAATTACCAACAATATTATTTAATTCATTTTCATCATCACTAACTAAAACTCTAGGATAGAAACTTCCATATTCTGCTGTATCTAATGCTTTAGCATTATAATAATCACCTCTTACAACTAATGTAGAATCTATATAAGGATTATATGTTACATCAGCATCTACTAATCCACTATATTGAAATGAGTACTTATCATTAGCACTAGCTATTTCTTCATCAGTAGGATTAGTAATACCTTCAGTTAAAAAATCTAATAAGTTATCACCTTCTTTTATAAATTCTAATTTACTAATAAAATCTTCATCTTTAGATGATAGTATTCTATCGTATATAACTTGATTTTCAAATAATAAATCTTTTTTCTCTGGGTCAGGATTCGATAACACAATATTATAATCACTCATACCCTTTCTTAATAAATTTATATTACTACTTATTATAATTTTATCAGGATGTTCTTTTGTTAATAAATCTATTGCTACATTTTGTGGTAAATCATCCGTTATATAAATTATGTTATCATTATTTATATCATTAATAAATTTATTTATATCAATACGTGGTGATATAAATAACTTCTTTCCAATATATTTATTCTTTATTCTTCTAAACTTACCTTTTGTTCTAATATTACTAGGGTCATATTTTTGTCCTATAGCTACACTACCTAAATCTTTTAACTCCTGAATATCTGTATCAGTTATTTCAGGTTTTTCAACATTTGTAAATAGTTCTGAATCTAATAATTCTTGAAGATATCTTTTTATGTTTTGTTTTTCTTTTAAAGTAAGTTCAGCTTTTCCAAGTCTTTCTCTATATGATATTGCATCTATTATTACATCTATAAACTCTTTTAATTTAGCAATTATTCTTTCAAATAAAGATATATCTTGATTAACTTTATCAAGTCTATCTACTATAACTTCTTTAGGTAATACTTCTTCACCTTGTTTAAATACTTCTTTTTCATAGTATGCTTTTTGTCCTTGAAGATATTCTAATTTATCTTCATAGAATTTTTTAAGACCTTCAACAGTATCTAATAATTTATCTTCATCTCCAGTAACAAGATAAGATTCTAGTTTTTCTTTAGTTAAAGATTCTCCTTCAAGACTTTTAAGTTTCTCTATTTTATCTTCTATTTCTTCTACTTTTTTTCCTAATGATGATGCTGTTAATTCTTTAATAGTATTATCAACAGCTTGAGCAATAATTACTTCTTCAAGAGACATATCATTCTCTTCAGCTTTTTCTATATCACTTAAATTAAAATCAATGGTTCTTAAACTTCCATCTTTTAATTCTTTAATACTATAAAAACCATACGTTTCTCCAGGTATTAATTGTTCTTCAGTCATTAATTCAAAACCTAACTCTTGAGCAAATGCTAATTCTTCTGCTGATACTTTAGTATCATTTAAGTTTGGATATTTTTCTTCTAATAATCTAGTAATATCTTGTGACCCTCTATAATAATTATTACCAGATTGTATAACATTTAAATCAGTTACAGGGTCTAGCTCTATATCTGATTTAGACATTATATATTGTCTTTTTATATAATGTAGTTTATCATCTACAATAGTAAAAAAGCTATCATCTGTATTACGTAGATATATAACTTGTGATTCAGTTTTAATAGCATCTCTTATTTGAGAACCTAAATCTTTACCTACAATAACACTATCGTTAACATCTTCTAATCCTGAAGCGTGTTGTAAGTTATTATATAAACTAACTAAATTATCAATATTTACTTTAGGTAATAAATTTTTATTTTCATTATAGAAATTAATAACATCTTTATAATAAACAAGAAAATCAGTAATATTAAATTTCTTAGTCTGTAATGATTCTTGTAGTTCTTCTTTAATATGTTCTAGTCTAGTATTAAATATTCTTTCAATGTTCTTTGGTGTAATTATACCTTCAGTTTTATCTGTAACTTCTAATACTTCGAATGCTGAATTATATATTTTATTTCTAAATACAAGAGGATTTATATCAGAAATTACTTTCATTAAATTCATTCGAGATTCAGGTAAATCTGTTTTAATTCCAGTAATAATACCATCATCACTACGTTCTAATACATAAGGCATTACTCTTATTCCTGAAACTTTAAATCCAGTTCTTGCTTCAAACATATCTGCATAGGCAGATAATTGAACTCTATAACCTTCTTTCTTTGTTAAATTATCAGCATATCTTTTATCTTTTGTATAATCTTTATAAGTACTTTCATCAAAGGTTTTTGCATCCATTATATGAACGTTACCTAATTTATCATAAGCAATTAAATCTGTTTCTCCAGCTATATTTTTCTTTTTTTGTGTTGAGAATAGTATAGTCCCTTCACTTATAAATGTAAATCCTTCTTTCTCTAAAGCAAGTTTCTTTTTAAGTACTACATTAATAGCATCGTTTAATACTGTTTCATCAGAGAATAAATCTTTATATCTTTTTACTAAATCAGTTCTATTTAATTCTTTACTACCAAATATTTCTCTTTGTAATGAATCTATAGTATTTCCAGGTTTAATATATTTTGGATTAGGATTAGTATTTCTTTCATTATTAGTACTCAATCCTTCTTTTAATGCTGTTACTGAATGGAAAAGGTCTCCATTTATTTCATACATTCCATTATCAATAATAGCATCACTATTTATTCTCTTTTGGTTTCTCTTTCTAATAGTAACATCTTTATTAGATATGATTTCTAATATAGCATTTACTTCTTCAACACTTCTAACTCTATACTTAATAGCAGCTAAATCATTTATCTTTTTAATTAATGTTGATTTTATTCTTGGAGATTTACTATTAAGTATAGCTAATGTTTGTTCAACAGTAAGTTTACCATTATCTAATAATTCAAGATATTTATTATTATACCTATCATTTATTTCATTGTATAACTTATTATTTATATCTACTTGACTTTCATATTTTTGTGCTTTAACAAATACTCTTTTATCAAATTCAGGGTCATAGAATTGATTACTTGTATCGAGTAATTCTCCATTTACTAACATAAATGGAATAGAATGAATTGTTGCAGAACCTTCTTCGTAGTATGATAGTTTAACTAATTCTCTTTCTTTAAGACCTAACTTTCTTGCAGCTTCTTTTCTACTAGCTTTATTTTTATTACCTAATGTAAATGGTGTAAGATTTACAGCACTACCTATTGTTTTTATTGCTGGTATTTTAATATCAGCTTTTTCTAATTCTTTTCTTCTATCATTTTCTATTTTAAATACTTCAGGATTAGATAATTCTGCTAAAGTATCATGTTTAATAATATCTTCAATATTAGTTCTATCATATACTATAGTTCCATCTTTAGTAATAGCTTTATCTGGAAGTATAATTAATGATTCATTTGTTTCAGGGTCTTTAACTGTTCTATAAGTTATACGAATATCAGATGGTTTTATCTTAGATAATTCTAATTCAAACTTATCATTTTCTCCAGCTATAAAAAATCCTTTACTATCTTCTTTTTTGTATAATATATAAGGAACACCTTCAAATTCTACTACAGTACCTATCTCAGGTGTAATGCTATACTTTAAAGAATCTCCAGCAACTAATTGATTAACTGATGTACTATTAGAAAATAAGTTTCTAAATCTAAGTTTAGTAGCATCATCTTTTGTTGAATCTGCTGAAGTTTTATTAGCTTCATATATAGGATATAAATTATTAGGAGTTTTACCATCTGCATTAAGAGATGCTGCACTTGCTAATTTATTTATAGGATGTGTTTCATCATATATATTTTCCTTATATAATTCATCTAGTATAAGATTAACTTCTTCATTTAAATCACTTCTAGTACTCTTTACTTCTTGTAAAAATTCTATATATTTTTCATCTGTATCATAATCTTCACTACCTCTTACTAATTTAAGGTCTTCTATATTATCTAACTTTAATTGTAATTTTCTTTCATTATCAGCATAGAAAGAACCATTTTCTGATTCATACGCTATAACTTTAGAACGAGATATAGATGCCATTATATCAGCTAGTTCAATATTAGCAAAATGATTAATAGCTTTTCTATGTGATACACTACCCCAACTATATCCTTCTTTAGGTTTATAAGTTGTTTTAACTTCACTTTCTAATTTTTCAGCTATATAAGCAGCTTTACGTTTTCTTATTTCTTGTATGTTTCTAAGATTCTTACTAGGAGTTTGCATTTCATAACTCTCTAATTGAGTTAGTGCATCTATTTTTATATCTATATCGTCTATACCTTCAGTCCTAGTTATACTTGGAGTTTTAGCTTCTAATTGTGTTTTTAAATCAGAATAAATTTCTTCATTCATTCTTTCTTTTAATATTAAATCACCATTAGGATTCTTTGTAATAAGAGGGTCAACTTTTAAATCATTGTAAGTAGTTAATAAATTCTGAAATGATTCAGCTTCACCAAGTTTTAACTTAGGGTCTGTCTTAGCAGCTTCAAGCATTTCATTAGCTTTAACTTCATCTTGTTGAAGTAAATCTACAAATGCTCTTCTAGTCTTATAATATGGTGCTACTATTTTACCACTTCTTAAATCTTCATCTACAGTATTATCCATTTTAGCCAACCTTCTTACAGCTGGAGTAATAACATCAAATACTTTACCACCTACAGCACCTAGTGTTATAGATGTAAGAAACTCATCATTATTAAAATACTCTGGTAATACATTTTTAGCTATATCAGAATACTGTTTCATTAATATATCTACTCTATTCTCAGGCATACCATCTTCAGCCATCTTAATAGATTCTTCTTTAACACCAAATTGTAAACCTTCTTCAGCACCTTCAGTAATTGGAACTTTTACAGTATTCCATGCTTTCTGTAGTGTTCTTCTTGCTAATGATTTAGTACTTAAATCTAAAGCATTCTCTGCTGCTTGAATACCAACTTTACTACCAAACTGTTTGAATATACTATTGTATTGTAATAAGTCTAATGCTAATAAAGGCATATTACCAAGAAATGTAGCTGCTGATGCTTGTCCAGCTTTTTCAGTAGCTTCTTCCATTGACATACCTTGCTCCATATATTTTTGGTATGCTTGAGTACCAGCTTCAGTAGCTTCCAATGTTCCTTCTGCCATTCTACTAAATACAGCAGCAGATATTCCAGTATAGTTTTGAATCCCAGCTCCAGCTTTCTCTAATCCTTTAGCTAATAAATTAGCTGATTTAGTATTAGATGCTATTCCTTTTGCTAACTTTGATGATAACTTACCTACAGTTGACATAAGTTTTGCACCACCCATTGATGGTATCATTAATGAAGCTGATGTAGCAATAGATGGAATCATAGATGCCCACCATTTAGCATTAGTAGGATGATAACCTTCTACTGCATAGATAGGATTATCTTCAGCTACTTCTTTTTTTAATTCACCAATACTATCACTAAACCAATTACCAAAATCTCTTTCAGTTCCTTTTATAGTATTAACCCATTGTGGTATATCTAATAAAAATCCAGCTCCTTCTAATGTTCCTAATCCTATTTCAGATGCAGCTTGTATTCCTGCATTATAAAAAGCATCACTTGTAGGTTGATTGATTAATCTATTTTGTTCTCTTGTTCTTTGACCCATTGGGTCATTGGCAGCCATAGCAAGATTTCTATCATACTTATTACTTCTACCAACAAACATAGTTTGTAATAAATTAGGTTCGTTATTAACTTTCAATTTAGTTACATCAATAGCACCTTTTAAGTAACTTTTACTATTATCAGGGTTTATTATAGACTGATTAGACATAGTTTGTTTTTATTTGATTCCTATAATTTCTTTTAATCCTTCAAGATTATTATTTGCAACACTCACTTTATATTCTTGTCCTTTATCAAATTTATTTGTTTCAGGATTAAATATTCCTTCAGTAAATTTTATTACTAAATCAGTACTTACTAATTCATTATTAGCATTAAATGTAGGGTCTGATATAAGAGATATACTACCTACTTTAGTATTACTATCTAAAGTAGTACCATCATAACTACTTATAGGAATGATATTCATTCCAACAGATTGTGTTCCATCACTAAGATTTTGCATTGAAACACCAACTAATGGTGGAGCATAATCATATCTAACAGCTTTTCCAGGTTGTTCTAATGCTTTTAATATAGGTTGATGAAGCATACTTCTATTTTGTTGTTCAGGAGTTGAAGTATTAATAAAATATTTATTTCCCTTTTTATCTTTTATTACATAAGTATTAGGATACAATATATTATCTTCATTAAACTTTCCTATAATTTTATATTCAGTTTCATCTTTATTATTTTTCTTCCAACTTAAAGATTCTAAACCTGTTTCTAAAGCTGCTATTTCTTTATCATCAGGTATTATTTTTTTATTATTTTTATCTATTCTATAAACATTAGTTAAATCAACTATACCACTTAATTGTGATGCTATAATAGATGTTGAAGTTTTATCTATTTCATTTTTATTATCAGGAGTAATTAATTGTTGAGCTTGAAGTAAAGGTTGTTGATTAGATTTAAATCTTTTTAATGCTGCCATATTTAATTCACCAACAGACATATTATTATTTTCTTTTGATAAATTAGTAGCTATTCCTCTAAGTCCTGGTAATTCTTTATCAAGAAAATCTATTATTTTTTTATCTTTATTATAATCTAATTTAGCTAAATTAACAGCTTTTAATCCTTCTCCTGTAACAGTTGTACTACCTTCCATTGTTCTTACTCCACCTGAACCAGTAACTCCTATAATCATTTTATTTTTTACTGATTTACCACCTGTAGTATTACCAGTTAATGATTGATATTTACCATTAGTTTGTCTTTGATATATATTACCTTCGCTATCTCTATAAAATCCATTTAATACATTTCCATTATCTACTTTCATTTCATCATCAACAGTTATTCCTGTAGTTAATTTAAGAGCAATATTACCTTCATCTTTAAGTGGTACATTAATAAGTATTCCTCTATCAAGAGCAGCTTGTTTTTCATCTTCTCTATCTATTGCATTTTTAAGTCTATGTAATGCAACTTGGTCAGTACTAAACATTGATATATCTCTATCAACATGAGCAGCTGCATCAGCAGAACTATAAGCTATATCATTTACCATTTTCATAGCTTTTTCAGTACCATATACACGTTGTAAATCTTGAATATAAGAAAAAGCTTTAGGGTCAGCCATTACAGATTGCATTATTCCACTATATACTGTTTTTAAATCTATTATCTCATTAGTTATTTTATGTGTGTATATACCATTGGATTGCAATGTATAGTTTTTATCAGCTTTATATTTACCAGCTATATCATCTGACATCTGTTTTAAGTTAACATAAGATGCTGGTTGTCCACCTTGAAAACTATTATACTCTCCATCATCATTATAAGATTTAAAACCACTAGCATTACTAACATAATGATTATAAATATCTTGACTTATATCACCTTTAGCTAATCTTGATTTTAAATCTTCATTCCATTTAGATAATGCTTCAGCATTAGCTTTAAAATTATAAGCTACACCTCCAGGTTGATTAGATTCAATCATAAACTTCTTAATATC
>Ga0315903_10003650_pt1 | contig 21141 bp, 17 predicted proteins | sample LakEriMetagenome_7_FD_203524 | JGI IMG/M metagenome (GOLD analysis project Ga0315903, IMG submission 203524) | Freshwater fungal communities from buoy surface, Lake Erie, Ohio, United States - Buoy 2 MA119 | ecosystem: Environmental > Aquatic > Freshwater > Lake | place: USA: Lake Erie, Ohio... | reverse complement strand
CGAACATCGGGAAGTCGACGACCCACAGCGGTGCCCACTCGCCCTGTACGAGCTTCAGGTCGTGACCGACTTTCAGGCGCAGCGCACCCATCGCGTCATTGACGACCTTGGCCGAATCGGCACCAAAGAATACGAGGTCGTCATCCTGCGCACCGGTGCGCTCGAGGATGCCCGCGACGGCCGCGTCGGAGAGGAACTTGATGATCGGCGACTGTAATCCGTCACGCCCCTTGGCTCGCTCGTTGACCTTGATATAGGCCAGACCCTTGGCGCCGTAGCGCGCAACGAACGCGGTGTAGTCGTCGATCTCTTTACGGGTGAGTTTGCCCGCACCTGGCACGCGCAGCGCAGCCACGCGACCATTCGGATCCTTGGCGGGGCCTGCGAATACTTTGAAGTCGCAGTCGGCTACCAGATCCGCCACATCGATGAGCTCAAGCGGGATACGCAGATCCGGCTTGTCACTCGCATAGCGACGCATGGCTTCGGCGTAAGTCATGCGCGGGAACGGATTCGGCAACTCGACCTGTGCCACCTTCGTGAAGATGTGACGGATGAGCCCTTCCATCAGATCCATGATCTGATCCTGCGAGAGGAACGAGGTCTCGATATCGAGCTGCGTGAAGTCAGGCTGACGATCGGCGCGCAAATCTTCGTCGCGGAAGCAACGCACGATCTGATAGTAGCGATCGAAGCCGGAGACCATCAGCAACTGCTTGAAGATCTGCGGTGACTGCGGCAGCGCGAAGAACTTGCCCGCGTGTGTACGCGAGGGAACGAGGTAGTCACGCGCACCCTCGGGGGTCGCCTTGGTGAGCATCGGAGTTTCGATGTCGACAAACCCGGCGTCATCGAGATAGTGGCGCATCGCCTTAGTGATCTCGTGGCGCTGACGCAGACGCTGACTCATCACATCGCGACGCAGGTCGAGATAGCGATATTTCAGACGCACCTCTTCCGAGACGTTCTCATCCAGTTGGAACGGCAGCGGTTCCGACCGATTCAGCAGATCGATATGACGCGCGAGCATCTCGATCTTGCCAGAGGCTAGGTTCGCATTGGTCGTGCCTTCGGGGCGCGCGCGCACGAGACCCGTGATGCTGACAACGAATTCGTTGCGCAGTTTCTCGGCCTCGGCGAAGACCTCCGCCGCATCCGGATCGCAGACGATCTGCACGAGACCCTCGCGATCACGCAGATCGACGAAGATCACGCCGCCGTGATCGCGACGACGGTGGACCCAACCCGCAACGGTGACAGTGCTGCCGATGAGGGTTTCGTTGACTTGACCGCAATAATGAGTGCGCATAAGGGGCGGGGATGTTACGGAGACGCCGCAAGGGGCGCAACACGCGACTGCCGGGGTTAGCCCAAGGCTCTGCCGAGGCTCAACTGCTACGCAGGTACCACAGCCGATCGAGCTCGGTCACCTCGGCTGAGAAGCGCTCGCACTCCTGGCGCTTGATCGCCAAAAAATAGCCAGAAACTCGGCTCCGAGAGCCTGCCGCAGGAACTCGGAGGCGCTCGCCCGCTCGATGGCCTCGTGCCAGGTCGCGGGGAGCTCCCGCCGGGCACCGGCGGCTTCGGCTGCGGCATAGCCGTTGCCGACCACCGCGGGTCCCGGATCAAGGCCCTGCTCGATCCCGCGCTCGATGCCGGCGAGCACGGTGGCAACCACCAAATAGGGATTGGCATCGGCTCCGGCGATACGGTGCTCGAGGTGGCGCGACGCAGTAGGCCCGGTCGGTATGCGTAGGCTGACCGAGCGATTGTTGATGCCCCAACTTGCCGCGATGGGCGCATAGCTTTGGGCGCGAAAACGCCGATACGAATTGCCGTTCGGCGCGAACACCAACAGGCTCTCGGCCATGGTCGCCTTCAGGCCGCCAATTGCGTGGCGCAGCAACGGCGTGCCGGCAGGGTCATCAGCCGCAAACAGATTAGCTCCATCGACACCCGCGAGACTCACATGGATATGCATGCCGCTGCCGGCGAGATCGGCATAGGGCTTGGCCATGAAGGTCACGAGCTTGCCGTGCTTGGCGGCGACACCGCGCAACAAACGCTTGAGTAAAATCGCTTCATCGACCGCGCGCAGCGCATCATCACGATGCGCGAGCGTGAGCTCGAATTGACCCGGGGCATATTCGGACATCAAGGTCTCAACCGGGATCCCCTGCTCGCGTGCGGCGGCATAAACCTCATCGAACATCGGCGCGAGCTCTTCGAGACGCGCAAGGCTGTAGGCCTCGATGCGACCCTCGTCACGACGCAAAGAACCCGCCGGTTCACTGCCGTCGGCGTTCAACACATAAAACTCGAGTTCGACGGCCACGACCGGCTTGAAACCCCTCGTCTGCAAACGCTCGATGCTACGACTGAGCGCATGCCGCGGATCCGCAGGCGCCGGACGACCGTCGAGCTCAAACATCGAAAGCATCACCTGCGCAGTCGGGCGCGAAAGCCACGGCGCGCGCGACAAGGTGCCGGGCACGGCTCGACAGATAAGATCAGCATCGCCTGTGTCCCACACCAAACCCGTCGCATCGACATCGGTACCGGTGATGTCGAGGCCTAAGATGGAGCCTGCGACCGGTCGACCGTTTGCATAGAGACGCTCGAGTTCTGACACGCTCGCCGTCTTGCCGCGAGCAACACCAGACGGATCGGTGATGAACAACTGCACCGCTTCGAGATCGGGGTACTTCGCGAGAAAATCGCGCCACTCGACATTCGCGCTGGAGGTGGGAGTCGGGCTGGTGTGGGGGTTCGTCATGTTCAGCTCGCACTCAGCTCGACGCTGTCCAAAAATTCACCGACGCTCGCACAGAATCGATCGATCGCGGCGGATGGCAACATCGGCGCCGTCAGCATCATGTTGTGAAACGGTGTGACGAGTAGACCGCGATTGAGCAACCACAGATGCAAGGCGTGCTCGAGTGTGGGGCGCATCGCACGCTCGGCTTCACTGCCATTGTGCGGCGCCGGACCAAAACCGAACTCGAGTCGCGCGCCGACGCGCGAAATGTGCCAATCGAGACCACGCGCCGTGAAAACTGCCTGCAGTCCACGCTCAAGCTGTAAAGCGCCGCCATGCATCGCAGCGTGAGTGTCTTCGGTGTGCAGATGCGTCAGTGCTGCTGAGAGTGCCGCGAATACGAGCGGATTAGCCGCGAGCGTCGTGCCCATCCCGGAGTGCCCCGCCTCACGCTTCGCGAGCACCGCACGCATACGCGCTTCGATGTCGGCTGTGAAACCAAAGACCGCGGCGGGCAGCCCACCGGCGATGGCTTTGCCACAGACCCAAAAATCGCTCTGCCAGGCGAGGCTCGCCGCATAACCACCCGGCCCGGAAGAGAGCGTGTGGGTTTCATCGAGGATCAACAACACATCATGCGCGCGCGTACGTGCACGCAGCGCATCGAGAAAACCCGCCTGCGGCAATACCATGCCGATGTTGGTCATGACCGGCTCGGCGATGACCGCGGCGATCTCACCACTTTGCAAAGCGCGCTCGAGCGCCTCGATATCATTGAACTCGACGGCAACGGCTGCGCTTGCTGCATCGAATGCCGGGCCAATCGCCCCCTCGCGCGGCACGGTGCGCCGACCGCGCAAACGCACCATCGTTTCTTCGACCGTGCCGTGATAACAGCCTTGGAAAACGAGTACTTTCGATCGCCCGGTGATGGCACGCGCCCAGCGCAGTGCCGCGCGGTTCGCATCGGTGGCCGTCTGCGTGACCTGCCAGAAAGGCAACTGAAATCTGGCTGCGAGCATCTCACCGACGCTCGCCACGGCCTCTGCAGGCAACATACAAGTGAGACCGCGCGCCGCTTGCGCGGCGATGGCATCGGCAATCGGCGCGGGTGAATGTCCATACATCGCACCGGTGTCGCCTAAACAAAAATCCACATAGTCGTGTGCGTCGGCATCCGTCAGCGTGACACCGGACGCCTTCGAAACGAACAGCGGAAATGGCGTACCCCAGTCGGCCATCCAGTGCATCGGTACGCCGGATAGCCAATGCGGCGCGGCGCGCTGCGCGAGTTCAGCCGAACGAGGTGAGCGCTCGGCAAAAAGCGCTCGCTCGCGCTCGATCACCGTCTCGGGGGTGAGCCGAGACGGCGCGATCATCGACGTGCCGACTTACGCGCGGGGGCTTTGGATTTGGCGGCGAGCTTGGCCTTGGCGACCGGCTTCGCTTTGGGCTTGGCTGATTTAGTCGCAGGCTTGTCGGCTGACTTCTCGGCGGATTTGTCGGCGGATTTTTCCGCCGGCTTGTCAGCCGATTTGGCAGCGGTCTTGTCGGCCGGCTGATCGCTCGACTTGGATTCCCCCGTCGACTCGTCGCCCGCGAGGTTTCGCTTCTTGTCGTTCTCGGACTTGAAGTCCGTTTCGTACCAACCACTGCCCTTGAGCCGGAAGACCGGCGCCGAGATCAGTTTGACGAGCGTGTTCTTGCCACATTCGGGGCACTTGCGCAGCGGCTTATCCGAGATCTTCTGCATGACCTCGGTCTGCTCGCCACAAGCACTGCATTGGTATTCGTAGAAAGGCATGGCACAAATTATACCGACTTGCCGAAACTCAAGCGCCCCTCCTCGTCGACCCCGACGCGGATGCGATCACCGGGCGCATAGCGACCCTGCAGCAACTGCTGTGCGAGTGGGTTCTCGATCTGTTGTTGGATGGCGCGCTTGAGAGGTCGTGCGCCGTAAACCGGATCGAAACCGGCTTCACCGAGCAGATCGAGCGCCGCCTCATCAAGCGCCAGATCGAGCCCGCGATCGATCAGACGACGTCGCAACTGACCGAGCTGGATGTCGACGATGGATCGAATCTGCGCCGTGCCGAGTGGGTGGAATACGACGATGTCGTCGATGCGGTTGATGAACTCCGGACGGAAGTTCTGCTGCACGATCTCCATCACTGCAGACTTCATGCGCGTGTAGTTCTTTTCACCCGCATGTTCCTGAATGACCTGCGAACCCAAGTTCGAGGTCATGATGATCACGGCATTGCGAAAATCGACCGTACGACCCTGACCGTCGGTGAGTCGACCGTCATCGAGCACCTGTAACAGAACGTTGAACACATCCGGGTGCGCCTTCTCGACTTCATCGAGCAATACGACCGCATAAGGGCGACGACGCACGGCCTCGGTGAGATAACCGCCCTCTTCGTAACCCACATAGCCCGGGGGCGCACCGATCAAGCGCGCGACCGAGTGCTTCTCCATGAATTCCGACATGTCGATGCGGACCATCGACTCTTCGGTGTCGAAGAGAAACTCGGCGAGCGCTTTGCAGAGCTCGGTTTTACCGACACCAGTAGGACCTAAGAAAAGAAACGAACCATTTGGGCGCCGCGGATCCGACAGACCCGCACGTGAGCGACGGATGGCGTTGGCGACGATACGTACGGCTTCATCTTGCCCCACGACGCGACGCGACAGCGCCTCTTCCATACGCAGCAGTTTTTCTTTTTCGCCTTCGAGCATCTTCGAGACCGGGATACCGGTCCACTTCGAGACGACTTCGGCGATCTCTTCGTCGGTCACCTGATTGCGCAGCAACTGCCCCTGCTTGCCCTCGGCGGCTTGCGCCTCGACCAAGGCTTTTTCGAGCTCGGGGATCTTGCCGTACTGCAACTCGGCCATACGCGCGAGATCACCCTTGCGACGCGCCGCTTCCAACTCGAGTTTGAGCTTCTCGAGATTTTCTTTGATGCCGGAGGCGCCCTGCAAAGAAGCCTTCTCGCTCTTCCAGATATCCTCGAGATCGGCATATTCCTTCTCGAGCTGCGCGAGCGTCTCTTCGAGTGCCGCCAAGCGCTTGCGCGTGGCCTCGTCCTTCTCTTTCTGCAGCGCGACCTGTTCGATCTTCAGCTGGATGATGCGCCGCTCGAGCTTGTCGAGGGTCTCGGGCTTCGAATCCATCTCCATGCGGATGCGCGCCGCGGCCTCATCAATCAAATCGATGGCCTTATCCGGCAACTGTCGATCGGTGATGTAACGATGCGAAAGCGTCGCCGCTGCGACGATCGCGGGATCGGTGATCTCGACCTTGTGGTGATTCTCGTAACGCTCCTGCAAACCACGCAGGATCGCGATGGTGTCTTCGACCGAGGGCTCATCGACCAGCACTTTCTGGAAACGGCGCTCGAGTGCCGCGTCCTTCTCGATGTATTTGCGGTATTCATCGAGCGTGGTCGCACCGACGCAATGCAACTCGCCACGCGCGAGCGCCGGCTTCAACATATTGCCCGCATCCATCGCGCCATCGGCCTTGCCGGCACCGACCATGGTGTGCAGCTCATCGATGAAGAGAATGACCTGACCTTCCTGTTTGGAGAGATCATTGAGCACGCCCTTCAAACGCTCTTCGAAATCACCGCGGAATTTAGCGCCGGCAATCAAGGCTCCCATGTCGAGCGCCAGGATGCGCTTGTTACGCAGACTCTCCGGCACTTCGCCGTTGACGATACGCAGCGCGAGCCCCTCGACGATGGCGGTCTTGCCGACACCCGGCTCACCGATCAACACCGGATTGTTCTTCGTGCGACGCTGCAAAACCTGAATGGTGCGACGGATTTCATCGTCGCGACCGATTACCGGATCGAGCTTGCCGTCGATGGCACGCTGCGTGAGATCGACCGTGTATTTCTCGAGCGCCTGCCGATTTTCTTCGGCGTTGGCATCTTGCACCTTTTCACCGCCGCGCACGTCGTTGATGGCCTTCTCGAGCGCAGCCTGCGCGAAACCTGAATCTTTCAGCAAACGCGCGAGCAGCGCCTTGTCTTCATAGGCCGCAAGCACGAAGAGCTCGCTCGAGATGTACTGATCGCCCTTGAGCTGCGCGAGCTTATCGGTCACGTTTAGCAGTCGCTGCAAGTCGTTCGAGATGTGCACTTCGCCCGGCGCGCCCTGCACCTTAGGCAAGCGATCGAGTGCTGATTGCAGCTCTGCGCGAAGCTTCGGCAGGTTGCCGGCCGCTTTGACGAACAGCGGTTTAACCGTGCCACCCTGCTGATCGATCAGCGCGAGCAGAACGTGCGCAGGTTCAATGATTTGATGATCGCGGCCCAGAGCCAGCGATTGGGCATCGGCCAGTGCTTGCTGGAACCGAGCGGTGAGTTTGTCTTGACGCATGAGCAGTCCCTCGTGGGGGTTGCACTATCACTACCCCCAGAGGTTAGGGCTCGAAAGCCTCTTTCAAGGGCTCTCGATCAAGCTAGGGCCCCGGTCGCGGTCAATGCACCAGCGATTCGGCAAACGCGACGAGCGCGATACCCGCCCCGATCCAGACAATCTGGGCGGCGCTCGCCCGCGGATCGGTTCGCCGGTGCAGCCCAGGAATCAGGTCGGCGACAGCAACATACAGCAGGCTCGCAGCCGCCACGGCGAGCGCATAGGGCAACAGAGCCATCGCATCGCGCAGGGCAAACCAGCCGACGAGGCCACCCAACACGGCGGTCAGACCCGAGAGGATGTTCCAAAGGAGCGCCTTGCTGCGGCTAAAGCCCGCGTGCAGCAGCACGGCAAAGTTGCCCACTTCCTGCGGAATTTCGTGCGCCATGATGGCAAAAGCCGTCACGATGCCAAGATGCACATCGGTCAAGAAAGCCGCCGCAATCAGCACGCCGTCGATGAAGTTGTGAAACCCATCGCCGATCATCACGAGCGCGCCAGAGGAATGCTGGCGATGGTGTTCGTGCGCATGCGCCGTCTCGACCGCCTCGGTGTGGCAGTGACGCCAGAGCAGGAACTTCTCCAATACGAAGAAGAGCGCGATACCGGCGAGCAGCGCCACGCCCACGCCGTGAACTTTGAAGGGGCCCGCGCCAGCCATGGCGTGCGGAACGAGGGCTAGCAACGCGGTGGCGAGCAGCGTGCCGGTCGCAAAGCTCACCGCATGCGGTAACACGCGATCGCGCGTGGCACCGGGTAGCCAAAACAGCGCTGCCGCGATCGTCGCGCTCAGTAGTCCGCCCAAGGCGGTAAATGCCACGATCAGGAGCAGGGTTTCCATAGTGTTATATTCTAACAGCGCCAGAGCAGCGCGGCCATCCGCCCCGTTCGCTGATCCCGCCGATGCGAGAAAAATCGCATCGGATCGGCCGCCGTGCACCACTCTCCGCCGGCGATCCGGGTCACACCCAGACGTCGCAGACGGGCACGGGCCAAGGCCGGCAGGTCGCATTGCCACCGACCACGGGGGTTCGGCACGAAGGCGCTCGCCGAGTCACCCGCCGCCGTGAAGGCTTCACGAACCTCCTCCCCCACTTCGAAGTGAGCCGGTCCGATACTCGGCCCAAGCCACGCTCGCAAGTGGGAGCCTGGCACCCCCATCGCCTCAACCGTGCGTTCGAGCACACCACCCACGAGCCCACGCCAGCCCGCGTGCGCGGCACCGAGCACCAAGCCCTCATCGTCGGTGAGCAACACCGGCAAACAGTCGGCAACCTGGATTGCGAGTACCACGCCCGCCATCCGAGTCACCGCCGCATCCGCGATGGGACGCGTCGCCGTCACGGCGGTCTCGGCCAACGGTGCCGGTTGTTCAAAGATCGCCACCTCCGTGCCATGCACCTGCTCGAGCCACCATGGCTGCGAGGGCAACGCGAGTGCCTCGGTCAAGCGGCGGCGATTGCGTGCGACGGCATCGAGATCGTCACCCACATGCACACCAAGATTCAGTGAATGCCAAGGAGGCAGACTCGTGCCGCCACTCCGCAGTGAGAATGCCGACTGCACGCCCGCAGGCGCCGACCACTCGGGTTTGATCAAGCCGACCATCTACGCCGCCTCAGGTTGTGCTCGCCTCGGCGGCAAGCGTCGTGAGCAAGTCGCGAAAATCCGCTGGAATCGGCGCTTCGAAACTCAGCTCTCGCTTGTTGCTCGGATGCTCGAACGACAAGCGCGCGGCATGCAGCGCTTGCCGGCGAAACTGCGCGAGCGCATCGATAACGGTGGGGCTTGCACCCGCTGGCAAGCGACGGCGGCCACCATAGAGCGGATCGCCGACGATGGGATATCCGATGTGGGCAAGATGCACGCGGATCTGATGCGTACGACCTGTTTCGAGTTGCACGCGCAACAGCGTGTGCGCTCGGTAGCGCTGCTCGATTCGATAATGCGTGATCGCCTCGCGACCATCACCACGTACCGTCATCTTGGTGCGCTGCGTGCGATGTCGACCGATCGGTTCATCGATAGTTCCCCCGCCCGTGAGCACACCCAAACACAAGGCGAGATACTCGCGGCCCACTTCGCGCTCAGCGAGCGCACGAACGAGCACCGCCTGCGCCGCGGGCGTGCGCGCCACGACCAGCAAGCCCGAGGTGTCTTTATCGAGGCGATGCACGATCCCGGCGCGCGGTACTCGCGCGAGGTCTGGGTCGATCTGCAAAAGCGCATTCTGCAGCGTGCCGCTGCGATTACCGGCGCCCGGATGCACTACAAGCCCCGCCGGTTTGTTGATCACGTAGACGGCGGCATCGCGGTGCAGGATCTCGAACGGCACCGAGGCCGACCCGGCAGTCACGCGATCATCCGCCTCGAACAGGGCCTGGATTTGCACGCGCTGACCGGCGCTGACGAGCTCACGCCGGCTGGGTGCGCGCGCATCGAGCGTAACTCGACCCTCGTCGATCCAACGCTGCAACCGAGAACGAGAGTATTGCGGCAACAACTGGGCTATAGCCACATCGAGACGCTCACCGGCCAATTCCGGCGGAATCTCCACATCGTGAGTTTCGAGGTTCATCCGTCGCTATAATGCCACGATGCAAAGACAGGCCCTCTCGATCTCCGTGCGTCGCCTCGCGTTGCCCCTCATGTTGGGCTTGCTGTTGCTGACGGGTTGCCAAACCAATCGCGACGATCGTGACGAGGCCCGTGGTGGACCGACCTTGGTCTATGAGCGGGCGCGCGACGCCCTCGATCGCCAGGACTTCGACAACGCGATCCGCATCTACGAAGCACTAGTGGCGCGCTACCCGTTTGCGCCCGAAGCGCGCCAGGCACGACTCGATCTGATCTATGCCTATTACAAAGGCCGCGAGACGGAATCGGCGATCGATCAAGCCGACACCTTCATCCGCGAGAACCCGACCCACCCGCGTATCGACTACGCCTACTACGTCAAGGGCCTGGTCGAGTTCGAGCGCTCGGCCAATTTCATCGAGCGCTGGTTCAACGTCGACCTCGATGCTAGGCCGCCGCAAAGTGCGCGCAGCGCCTTTAATTCGTTCCGTCGCGTCGTTGAGGAATATCCGAAAAGCGAATACGCGCACGACGCCCGCCGGCGCATGATCCACCTGCGTAATCGCCTTGCCGACTACGAAATCTACGTTGCGCGCTATTACCTCGATCGCGGTGCCTATATCGGCGCCGCGCAGCGCGCCAAGCAGACGATCGAACAATTCGACGGCGCCCCCGCGATCCGCGATGCGCTGGAAGTGATGATCACCGCGTACGACGCACTCGGCATGCAAGAACTCGCAGCCCAGACTCGCGAAGTCTATGCGGCTAACTACAGCGAGCCGCCGCGCCCCGGTGATGCGCAAGGCCCGATGCGCGCGCCTTGGAAGCGCTGGTTCAGTTTCGGTAGCCGTTCGTAATCGGATAACGCCAATCGCGCCCAAACGCGCGACGACTGATACGCACACCCGGCGGCGATTGGCGCCGCTTGTATTCGTTGCGGCGCACCATACCGAGCACTCGCAGCACGGTCTCGCGGGCGAAGCCACGACCTACGATCTCATCCACCGAACAGTCTTCCTCGATGAAGGCTTCGAGGATCGGATCGAGAGTCTCGTACGGCGGCAAGGAATCGACGTCTCTCTGATCAGCACGCAACTCGGCTGATGGTTCGCGCTCGATGACTCGCCGCGGAATCACCGGCGCTTCGCCGTGGGTTACGAGCGAATTGCGATAGGCGGCGAGCCTGTACACGCGCATTTTGCTGCAATCTTTGATCGGCGCGTAACCACCGGCCATGTCACCGTACAAGGTCGCATAGCCCACGGCCATCTCACTCTTGTTGCCGGTGGTGAGCAGCATTCGACCCGTCTTGTTCGAGATGCCCATCAACAACAACATTCGACAGCGCGACTGCAGATTCTCCTCGGTGGTATCCGCTGCGCGTCCAGCGAACTCGTCGCGCAAAGACGCCAACGCCGTCTCGAAGAGTGGTTCGATCGGAATGACGCTGTGCTTCACCCCGAGACGATTCGCCTGCAATGCGGCATCTTCGACACTCATATCGGAGGTGTAACGCGAGGGCATCATCACGACTTGCACGCGCTCCGCGCCGAGCGCATCCACAGCGATCATCAGAGTCAACGCCGAGTCGATGCCACCGGAGAGACCCAGAACGACACCAGGGAAGCCGTGCTTATCGACGTAGTCGCGCACTCCAAGCACCAGCGCTTGGTAGATCGTAGCGTCGTCATCGGCGATCGGCGCGACGCTCGCTGGCAAGGGCGAGAGCCGTCCTGCCGCATCACGCTCGAACTCGACGTATTCAATGACAGATTCAAAAGCTGCGGCACGCAGGACGATATCGCCTTGCGCGTTGATCACCACGCTGCCGCCGTCGAAAACCAGTTCGTCCTGACCCCCGACGAGATTCAGATAGACAAACGGCAGCTGCGTTTCTGTGACTCGCTTTCGAAGCTCACTCTCGCGCTGGACTTGTTTGCCGATCTCGAACGGGGAGGCGTTGATCGCGAGCAACAATTCGGCGCCCGCATCGCGCGCAGCTGCAGCCGGCGCAGCGTGCCAAATGTCCTCGCAAATGAGCACACCGACGCGCACTCCCGCAATCTCGACGACGACGGTCTCGTCACCGCCGCGAAAGTAGCGCTTCTCATCAAAGACTTGATAGTTCGGCAGTTGCTGCTTGCGATATCGCGCAAGCTCACCACGATTCGAGAACACCGCGGCCGTGTTATGGATGCCGTTGTCGTTGTCGGTGTATTCGGGATAGCCCGTGATCAGCGCAATACCGTCGGCCGCCTCCGCGAGTTCATGCAAGGCGGCGTCGACCCGCGCACGCAAGCCACGATGGAAGAGCAAATCCTCGGGCGGATAACCCACAAGCGCGAGCTCGGGGAAGACGATCAGGTCCGCCTGCGCGGCGCGCGCCACTTGCGTGCACTCCTGCATGCAACGCAAGTTGGCAGCGACGTCGCCGACGCGGAAGTTTTGCTGCGCGAGAGCGAGCTTGAAGCGCGAGGCACTCACACTCGTTCGCGCATCCCGTCAGCGACGCTTGCGCAGCTGCTCTTCGATCGCCGAACCGAGCTCCGCCGGTGATTTCACCGTACGTACGCCCGCAGCCTCGAGCGCAGCGAACTTATCGGCCGCCGTACCCTTGCCACCGGCAATGACGGCACCCGCATGACCCATACGCTTACCCGGCGGTGCGGTGACACCGGCGATATAAGCGACGACGGGCTTGGTCACGTGCTGACGGATGAACTCGGCACCGGCTTCTTCGTCGCTACCGCCGATCTCACCGACCATCACGATGCCTTCGGTCTTCGGATCGTTCTGGAAGAGTTCGAGCACGTCGATGAAGTTCATGCCGCGCACCGGATCACCACCGATGCCGACGCAAGTGCTCTGACCGAGACCGTTATTGGTGGTCTGGAACACGGTCTCGTAAGTGAGCGTGCCCGAGCGCGAAACGATGCCCACACAACCCGGCTTGTGGATGAAGCCCGGCATGATGCCGATCTTGCACTCGCCCGGCGTGATGATGCCGGGGCAGTTCGGGCCGATCAGACGCGAGCGCGTGCCGGCGAGAGCCGACTTGACGCGCACCATGTCGTTCACCGGGATGCCTTCGGTGATGCAGACGATCAGCTCGATGCCGGCATCCGCCGCTTCGAGGATGGCGTCGGCCGCGAAACCTGCGGGCACGTAGATCATCGTCGCGTTGGCACCGGTGGCCGCCACGGCATCGTGCACCGTATCGAAGACCGGACGATCGAGATGGGTATCGCCGCCGCGGCCCGGCGTCACGCCGCCCACGACCTGCGTGCCGTATGCGATGCACTGTTCGGAGTGGAAGGTACCCTGCTTGCCCGTGAAGCCCTGGCAGATCACCTTGGTGTTCTTATCGACAAGTATGCTCATGATCGAATCCTGATTGAGTGTGCGACGGTGTCAGCGGGCAGCCGCGACGACCTTCTGTGCAGCGTCGGTGAGATCGGCAGCCGCGATGACCTTGAGGCCACTCGTTGCCAACATCTCGCGGGCTTGCACGGCATTGGTGCCTTCGAGACGCACCACCACCGGCACCTTCACGCCGACGTTCTTCACGGCCGTGATCACGCCTTCAGCGATCAGATCACAGCGCACGATGCCACCAAAGATATTGACGAGAATCGCCTTCACCTTGGGGTTAGACAGGATGAGCTTGAACGCCACGGTGACGCGTTCGGCCGTGGCACCACCACCCACATCGAGGAAGTTGGCCGGCGATCCGCCGTGCAACTTGATGAGATCCATGGTGGCCATCGCCAGACCCGCACCGTTGACCATGCAGGCGATATCGCCATCAAGCGAGACGTAGTTCAGATCGTGCTGGCTGGCTTGCAGCTCCATCGGATCTTCTTGCGACTCATCGCGCATCGCGGCGATTGCCTTTTGGCGATACACGGCATTGGCATCAATGTTGATCTTGGCGTCGAGCGCGAGCAGATCGCCGCTTTTCGTGACGATCAAAGGATTCACTTCGACGAGCGCCGCATCTTTCTCGAGATAGAGCTGATAGAGCGCCATCGCGATTTTCTGGAACTGGGCGATCTGATCACCTTTGAAGCCGAGTGCGAACGCCATGCGGCGGCACTGGTTCGGCTGCAAGCCCGCGGCCGGATGGATGTTGACCTTCGTGATTTTTTCCGGCGAGTGCTCGGCGACTTCTTCGATGTCCATACCGCCGGCGGCGGAGCCCACCATGGCGATCTGACTCTTCTCACGATTGAGCGTCAGCGAGAGATAGATCTCGCGTTCGATCGCCGAGCCGGTCTCGACGTAGACCTGGCTAACCGGAAGACCCTCGGGACCGGTCTGCTTGGTCGCAAGACGCGTTCCGAGCATCGCTGCCGCCGCTGCACGAACCGAGGCCGTGTCCTTGGCGAGTTTCACGCCACCGGCTTTGCCGCGTCCGCCCGCGTGAACCTGGGCTTTGACCACCCAGATCGAACCGCCGAGCGCCTCGGCTGCTGCCACCGCCTCATCCGGCGTCGAGGCAATGCGACCCGCTGGAACGGGTATGCCGTAAGCAGAAAAAACTTCCTTGGCCTGATATTCGTGCAGATTCACCGGGACCCCCCTCTGGCACTGGACTAAACTCCCATTTTCACGGAAACGGGGGCCCGAGGGAACCTTCCGAGGGAGAAATGTCGCGATGATCGAAACGCTGATCGACTGGAGCCGCTACGGCCTGACGGAGACCATCGTGGTCGCCACCCTCAGCGGCCTGCTGATCGGCAGTTTTCTCAACACGGTCATCCACCGTCTACCGAAAATGCTCGAGCGCGATTGGCACGCGCAGTGTGCAGAGCTTGCAGGGCGAGCGCCCACAGAGCAGCCGCGTTTCGATTTGGCGAGCCCTGCTTCGCATTGCCCAGCCTGTAAAGCGCCGATTCGCATCCGCCACTTGGTCCCCGTGCTCTCTTGGCTATGGCTACGCGGGCGATGTGCCGATTGCGGCAGCACGATACCCTGGCGCTATCCTGCAACCGAGTTGCTAACGGCAATTACTTTTGCCGTCGTCGCTTGGCGCTTCGGACCCGGTTGGCCGCTGATCGCTGCGCTCTTGATCACGGCCTGCCTGTTGGCGCTCGCGCTCATCGATTTCGATACCCACTATCTGCCCGATCAACTGACCTTGCCCTTAATGTGGCTCGGCTTGCTCGCGAGTCTCATGCCGCTTGGTGATCTCGATGCGCGCTATGCCGCCGACCCTGCCGATGCCATCGTGGGCGCCGCCGTCGGTTACCTCGCACTTTGGAGCGTCTACTGGCTCTTCAAGCTGCTTACCCGCAAGGAAGGCATGGGTTACGGCGATTTCAAATTGCTCGCTGCTCTCGGCGCTTGGCTCGGCACCTCGATGCTGCTGCCCATCGTGCTTGCGGCCTCGGTCGCAGGCTCAGTGGTCGGTATCGCGTTGATTCTGATCTTCAAACACTCGCGACATCAGCCGATTGCCTTTGGCCCTTACCTGGCGATCGCCGGCTGGCTCGCCCTGCTATTTGGCGACCTGCTGCGGTGATCGACTGACATGTTCCGAATTGCACTGACCGGTGGCATCGCAAGCGGCAAGTCTGCCGTTGCAACCTTATTCGAAGCACGCGGCGTCCCGGTGGTCGATAGCGATGTCATCGCGCGCGAGATCGTCGCACCAGGCACTCCAGCGCTCGACGCCATCCGCGTGCGCTTCGGCGACGCCGTGCTTTTGCCCGATGGCTCGCTCGATCGACGCGCGCTGCGCGAACAAGTCTTCGCGGACCCGGCGGCGCGGCGCGACCTTGAGGCCATCACCCATCCGGCGATACGCGAGCGCATGCAGGCGTGGTCACGAACTGCGGCCGGCCCGTACCAGATCCATATGATTCCGTTGCTCGCCGAAGGTGGCGGGCGACGGGATTTTAATCGGGTACTCGTGGTGGATTGCCCGGAAGAGCTGCAAATACAGCGTGTGATGCAACGCGATGGGGTCGATGCCAACTCCGCTCGAAACGTGCTCGCCGCGCAAGCCTCGCGTGCCGAACGACTCGCCATTGCCGATGATGTCATCGTGAACGATGGCGACCGGGACAAGCTGTCCCAGGACGTCGACGCCTTGCACCGGCGATATCTGCAACTTTCGGTTTACGCGGCCAAAGCGGCTCGGTCAGAATAGGCCGATGACCGAGCAGGCCGCGGAGGGAGCGGCGCCGTTGCCACCCTTGGGTGCATCGGAGCCGTTGATGTTCGAACAACCGCTCAGCGAGCGGATGCGCGCCTATTTGCGTATCGACTTCCTCTACAACCAGGCTGTCTATCACGCCAACTCGAAGAGCCAGTGGGGCAGCCGAGCCGCCATCGGCAGCATGCTTGATATCCTCGCGATCATCACTCGTGCCGACACACGCGCGGATGTACTCAAAGAACTCGAGCGACAGATCGGTCTACTGACCGAGTTTCAGCGCCGTCCGGGCGTCGATGTGGAGCGACTGCAAACGCTCGTCGCCAATCTGCAGCGACTGCGCACGGAGCTGCTCGGCGCAGGCTCCGCTTACTTGCAGCCGCTTCGCGACTCACCGTTCCTCGCCGCCGTTCGACATCGCAGCACGATACCGGGCGGTACCTGCGATTTCGATTTGCCGGATTTCTTTTATTGGCTCAGCCAGTCGAGTGAGGTGCGCGAACGCACTCTCTCGGAGTGGCTCGCCTTGTTACGACCCTTGTGCGACGCCATCGCCGAGTTGCTGTGGCTGACGCGTCAAGGCGGTCGTGCCCGCGCCGAGACGGCCGTCAACGGCGTGTTTCACGTCACGTTCGAACGCAACAACCCCGTGCAGCTGCTGCGTGTGGCGGTCGATCCATCGCTTGGCATCTACCCCGAGATCAGTGGCAGCCACTATCGCGCCAGCGTGCGCTTCGTGTCGTGGCAGGGCCAAAACGAGCGAGCGCGCCAAGTCGACAGTGAAGTCCCGTTCGAACTCGTCTGCTGCGGCTGAGCTATGTTGAAACTCTACGACAACGCGTTCGCGCCGAGCCCGCGCCGAGTGCGCATGTTCCTCACCGAAAAGGGTCTACCCTTCGAAACGATTCCCGTCGATATCGCTGCCGGTGACACTGGCTCGGCAGACTTCCTCGCGGTGAATCCACTCGGCGAAGTGCCGGTGTTGGAGCTCGACGATGGCACGCGCTTGCGCGAATCGCTCGCCATCTGTCGCTATCTCGAATCGATGCAACCCGAACTCGCCCTGCTCGGTCACGACGATCGCGAGCGCGCCGAGATCGAGTCGATCGTGTTGCAACTAATGTTTCGCGTTTACGTGCCGACGACGCACGCATTCCGCCATACCCACAAATTCTGGGCCGGGCGCGTCGTGCAAATCCCAGAGTACGGTGCTCTCGCGCGAGAGAACGTACTCACCGAATGGCAACGACTCGATCGCGAATTGGCGAACCGTGAGTTCCTAGCAGGCGATCGCTTTAGTTTCGCCGATATCGTCGGCTACACCACACTCGAATTCGGCAAGCCCTCGGGCATTCGCCTTCAGGAAGGTCAGGATCACTTGCGACGCTGGCATGCCTCGATTGCTGCCAGACCGAGCGCCAAGGTCTGAGCTGACTATCGCCAATGGAAGCGCCTTTCTGGCACGAGCGCTGGGCGAAGCATGAAATCGGTTTCCACATGCCAAAGCCCCATGCGGCGCTCGAGCGCTATTGGAGCTCGCTGAAGCTCGCCGCCGGAAGTCGCGTCTTCGTTCCCTTGGCCGGCAAGAGCCTCGACCTCGTGTGGCTCGCGCGAGCCGGCCATCAGGTCGTCGGCATCGAACTTTCACCGGTGGCCGTCGAGGAGTTTCGAATCGAACATCCGGGTGAAAGCGGCATCGACCTGCGCTGCGGCAATTTCTTTGATCTGACGCCCGACACCCTCGGACCAATCGATGCCATCTTCGATCGCGCCTCGCTCGTGGCGCTGCCGCCGGCGATGCGGCGCGACTACGTCGCGCACATCACGGCGCTGTCAGAACCCGCAACGCAGACCCTACTCGTGACGATGGAATACGAGCAGAGTCAGATGAAGGGGCCGCCACACGCCGTACTTGAGAGCGAAGTGCAGGGACTCTACGGAGCACAGCACGACATCGCGACTTTGGAGCGTCTCGAGGTGCTCGCGGACTATCCGCGCATGATCGAGCGCGGCGTCACGGCACTCGCCGAACGCGTCTACCGTCTGAAACGGCGCTGACCGTTCGACGAGGCGTGATCACTCAAGGCTTCGGCGTCTCCATGCCGATCGCTGAGGCGATGAAAGCCCACTGATCGGCAAAGTCGTCGATCTGCATCCACACCGGCTTGCCCGCTCCGTGACCGGCGCGCGTCTCGACGCGCAGCATCACGGGTTTGCTGCAGGCCTGCGCACGCTGCAACTCGGCAGCGAACTTATAGCTGTGCCACGGCACGACGCGATCGTCGCGATCGGCCGTCGTGACTAGCGTAGCGGGATAACAAACTCCCGCCCTCACGTTGTGTACCGGCGAATAGGCACGCAGCGCGGCGAACTCCTCTGCGTTTTCCGACAGACCGTAGTCGGAGGACCACTGCCGCGCATTCGCACTCGCTGTGTGATAGCGCAACATGTCGAGTACACCGACGGCCGGTAGGGCAGCGGCAAACAGATCAGGCCGTTGCAGAAGCGTAGCGCCGACCAGCAAGCCACCATTACTGCGTCCTGAGATCGCAAGATGCGCGGGCGAAGTGATCTTCTCGGCGACGAGATATTCCGCCGCCGCGATGAAATCATCGAACACATTCTGCTTGCGCGTCTTCGTGCCCGCTTCGTGCCAGGCGTCGCCATACTCACCGCCACCGCGCAGGTTGGCCTCGACGTAAGTACCCCCCATTTCGAGCCAAGCAATCACGGATGGACGAAAAGCCGGTGTGATCGATACGTTGAAGCCACCATATCCGTACAACAACGTCGGCGCCTTGCCATCGCGCGGCGCGCCTTTGCGCTGCGTGATGTACATCGGCACCCGAGTGCCATCTTTGCTGCGGTAGAACACCTGACGAGTCTCGTAAGGCGTGGTGTCAGCGGCGATCTTAGGTTCGCGGAACACCGAGGTCTTGAGCGTTTTCAGGTCGAGGCGCATCACCTGCCCCGCGCTCAGATAATCGGCGTAGGCGAAGAAGGTTTCGCTATCCTTGGCACCACCCCCGAAGCCTGCGATCGTACCCATACCGGGCACATCGACTTCGCCCTTGGCTTTACCATTGCGATCAAAAAGCATCGCGACGCCGTGTGCATCTCGCACGTAGCGAACGATCAAATGACCACCGACATAACTCGCCTCGTCCATCGCGAGCTCCGACTGCGGCACGAGCTCACGCCAAGCAGACGGCTGCGGATTTTTGATGTCGACGGCGATGATACGGCCGCGCGGGGCTGCATTAGTCGTCTGCACGAAGAGCGTATCGCCCTCGTTACCGAGGATAGTGTAGCGGGCATCCCATGCGCCAAAAATCGTTTTTGGCTTTGCACCTACGACGCGCTTATCGATCGCTTCGATGCCGTTGGCGCGATAACCATCGAACAGCGAGATAAACAGCCAGTTCCCATCCTCGGATAGCGACGCCGACGGCGCACGCGTCGGATGATCGGTGACGCGATAGACCTGCTTGTCGTCTGCTTGCGCGGTGCCGAGCTGATGGAAATACACCGCGGGCTGACCTTGGTCGTCACCGCGCGCCGGATCATCGGCTCGAGCGGGGTAGCGGCTGTAGTACACGCCTGAGCCGTCAGCGGCCCAGCTCAATTCCCAAAATTTCGTTTGACGCAATTCATCCGGCAGATCAACGCCATCGGCAACACGACGAAACTTCCAGATCTCCCAATCCGTGCCGCCATCGGAGAGTGAGTAGGCGAGCAGTTTGCCATCGGGCGACGGCTCAAAACGCGCCAGCGCAACGGTCGCATCATCGCGCGTCGCATTCGGGTCGAACAACACTCGCGGTGTTGCATCGAGTGCATCGGCGACGTAGAGCACGCTCTGGTTTTGACGGCCATCATTACGCAGGAAGAAATAGTGACTGCCCTTCTTGCGCGGCACGCCCACCCGCTCGTAATTCCAGAGCGCCTCGAGGCGCGAGCGGATCCAGGGGCGCTGCGGCAAGGCCTCGAGCAGCGGCTCGGCGAAGGCGTTTTGCCGTTGCACGAACTCGCGCGTGGCAGGCGACTCCGGGTTCTCCAACCAGCGATACGGGTCAGCGATGCTGACACCGTGGTAGTTGTCGATGACGTCACCGCGTTCTACCGCAGGGTAAACGAGGTCTTTGGCCAGAGTGACATTGCCAGACATGAAGACGATCCCGAAAGCGGCCGCGAGGCCGATGAAGTGGCGATGCAGCATGTTCCTCTCTTAAACTGCGAGCCGGGGTTGCCGATGTTACTGGAGGCTGGTTGTTCATGCCCACCACTCGCGCTGGACGCTCGCTTTGGGCGCTGCTGGCAGCATTGCTGCCGTTCACCTCGGTCGCTGCAGAATCACTGACGATCGAGCGTATTTTCGCTGCGCCAGACCTCTCGGGTGCCTCGCTGCGCGGCGCGCGATTCTCGCCCGATGGCAAGCTCGTCACCTATTTGCAAGGCAAAGCCACCAACAAGGATCGTCTGGACATCTGGGCCTACGACACGACACGTCGCGAGAATCGCTTGCTGGTCGACTCCGCAGCCCTGGTACCCGAGGAAGGAGCGCTCTCGCCCGAAGAAGAGGCGCGCCGCGAGCGAGCGCGTACCTCCTCGCTCTCAGGGATAGTCGAATACGATTTCTCTGCCGACTCGCGTCGGCTGCTCATTCCGCTCAATGGTGATCTCTATCTCTACGATCTGACGGTCACCGCGGATCGCGCAGTACGTCGTCTGACCGAGACGGCCGCCGCCGAAACCGATGCGCGCTTCTCACCGCGCGGGCGTTACGTGAGTTTCGTGCGCGACCAGAACCTCTACGTCATCGATCTCACCTCCGGCGAGGAGCGCGCCATCACGAAGGGTGGCGCGGGCGTCATCTCTTTTGGCATGGCCGAGTTCATCGCGCAGGAGGAGATGGATCGCAGCACGGGCTACTGGTGGTCACCCGACGAAGCGAAGATCGCCTACACCCGTGTCGATGAGTCACCCGTCGATGAAGTCGAACGTTTCGAGATCTACGCCGAGACGGTCAAAGTGATCCGTCAAAGATATCCTGCCGCTGGCAGAGCCAATGCCAAGGTGGATCTGTTCGTCGCCAATCTGACGAATGCGGCGACCGAAGCGCGCGAGTTACCCGCGGCAGCAGCAGGCGACGGTTACCTCGCGCGCGTCAACTGGCTGCCCGACTCGCGATCGCTCGCGGTGCAGCGCCAGG
>Ga0315903_10003648_pt1 | contig 21150 bp, 34 predicted proteins | sample LakEriMetagenome_7_FD_203524 | JGI IMG/M metagenome (GOLD analysis project Ga0315903, IMG submission 203524) | Freshwater fungal communities from buoy surface, Lake Erie, Ohio, United States - Buoy 2 MA119 | ecosystem: Environmental > Aquatic > Freshwater > Lake | place: USA: Lake Erie, Ohio... | reverse complement strand
TTATCAAGTTCTATCCTTGTGTTGCTTTCGGGGACATCAATTCCGTCGAGTCTTAACCATATGTCTGTGTTATCGACTCCAGAGTCTGTCTTATCATATTGAGCAGAAAACTGAACATTGTAAGAACCAGGATTCTCTATGACTATTCTAGAAGTCGGAGAACCGATAGAGACGCCGTTAGCTTCTGCTGTTGAATTGAACGTCATTAGGTTGGCTGCAGTGGCTCCAGCATTAGTCTGTATCGTAGTATCATAGAAAGATCCGTAGTATCCAAGGGCTCCGCCTGCACCGGTCGGACCCGTGGGTCCGGTAGGTCCTCCTGCGGGTCCAGTAGGACCTTGCAGTCCCGATGTTCCGCTGGATCCAGAAGTTCCGCTTGTGCCGCTCGAGCCCGAAGACCCAGAAGTGCCTGAAGATCCGCTCGTACCCGAAGATCCTGAAGATCCGCTTGAGCCCGAAGACCCCGATGTTCCATCAGTACCCGAGCTGCCCGAAGTACCGCTAGATCCAGAAGTAGTTCCTGAAGCATTCGCTACCCAGCTGATGGCGTAGTCGGTGCCTGTGTTTAGCGCTCCGTTACCTACTTGATTCGAAACCTGAATGTCGTAATATGTTGATTGGTTGGTTATACTTCCGCTTAAGTAATACAATCCAAAAACAGAGTTGTTGCCAACTTCAGTTACCTTAATGTATACGTCCAATCCAGCGCCGTCAGCTGATGCCATTGCGCTAAGCCAAGATCCAACAGAAGTAGGGGATGTGTCAGTCGTACTTATGCTTATGTTTTGCACAAGCGACATAGTGGTACTGTCTGTCTTAAACCTTCCACTCGATGGGTCTGAAGGAGAGCCCGTCCCGTTATAGTCGAACCTAATCGAATTTGAGCCGTCGACGCCCTCAAGACCCGAAGAACCGCTGGTTCCTGAAGAACCACTGGATCCGGAAGTTCCGCTGGAACCGCTAGATCCGCTGGTACCGCTAGATCCGCCTGTGCCCGCAGGGCCTGTTTCTCCAGCAGGTCCTGTGCTTCCGGTCGATCCGGCTTCTCCTGAAGGGCCGGTAGCGCCAGCTGCGCCCGTGGTTCCTGGACCGGCGATCGCAAGACGATCCCAGTACCCAGTTGGACCCAGAGCTGCCGGAGGCACCGGTGAGCCGATGGGCGCTGTTGTTGTCGCTATGTACGATGAACCGTCATAGTACACTGCGTCCATCGCATAGTATGTGATGGTGCTTGTTCCAGTGTATCCTGTGGTTGAAGTTCCTACCCAACCACCTCTCCAGTCGATCGTTCCTGTTGGCATTTAAGATTAAGGTGTATTGTCTGGATCGCATCCTATTCCGTTGTAGTTCGACCAGAATCCCCATTGTCTCATCCAATCGACTACTTCACTGGCATTACTGAAAGTTCCGTATGTGCCGTTTGTGAATTGGTAGCACTGATTGCCCAGCGCGACAAATGCTTCTGGGTAGCTAATCAGCGATGCTCCGATCCATGTGTCGACTCCTTGTGTAAAAGACTTCATCCCCCAGAAACCTACGCCACCTGACGGTCCGTCAGGCGCGAATGATCCTGGAAGGACTCCCACAGGGAGCTTTTGGTTGTGTCCTACGCTGGACTGTTGGATAGCTGCAGTCGTTCCTGTCGCAGGCATCGTGTGAGCGATGTAGAGGGTTTGGTACTCCGGCGGTCCAGCCCAAGTCCTGACACCTTTTCCTGCAGCTGCGTTCCATGTCTCGTGCCAAGGGTTCTTAGCCGGGAATTCAAACTCACAACGAAGAATTAAAAGAGGATTGCCCGCAGAACCAAAAGTTCCGGTGACGTGTTCGACTGGAACTTGCCAGTACTTACTCGTGTTGTCCCAAGTCGCAGTTCCTTTGCATCGGAAGTAGACCTGTGTTCCAGTTTCCGTGTCGGTTCTTTTTGCTTTAAGCAGAGTCTTTCTGTTAAAAAGGGCGAATGCATCGTTGTCTAGTAGGTACGGATTTCCTGGCCCAAATTGTTCTTTATTGAATCTTATCGCAGTCACTCCCACGCCAAGAATGACGCCGGTGGGGTCTTGACCTCCTAAGACAGACATACCTCCCGTGTTGCCTGCCGTAAAGTTAAAGGGAGCATCGGGTCTTGCTTGAAAGTTACCTGTGCTTCCGATCCATCCTTGGACAGTTCCTGCACCGTCCAGTGGTCTTACTACAGCTCCGCCCGTTCCTATCGTGGGAGCAGTGTACCACCAAGTTGCTCCGTAGTACTGCACGTTCATGTTGTAAGACCTAAACAAGAGATTTGTCCCAGTGACTGAAGTCATACCGAAAGGAATGCCTGATGTTGTTCCGTCGTATCTTGCGAAAGAACGGCATCCTGTGCCTCCTGTGTTGCCGATTATTGCCATCGAATGTTGTTGTTATTTTAGAATTGCTTTTGCTTTATCTATATATTCTTTGATCATGCTGCGAATCTTGTCTACTGCTTTCTTGGCCTCTGGTGATTCTGCCTTGTTGAACTTGCTGGCGTTGAACTGAGTCATCATCTTGCCATCGTACTGCTTGACCACCGCTGCGAGGAACTCACCAGCAGTCTTGTATTTAATAGTAGTTCCAAATTCGCCCAGCTTCTCCAGAGTCTCAGCGACTCCGCGGATTCCTTCGCAAAGGTCTTCGAACTTAGGATCGTTGGCGTTCATGCCTTTCCAAGTCTCTAGTCTTGGTGATGGCTCGTACGGCTTGTCGGTGCCCGACTGTTGCCAAAAGAATTTGGCTATGTCTTGCATGAAATTCTTTGCGTCTGCAGTGATCAGCCTTTCATCAACGCCGGCGCGCTTGCCATAAGGAGCCATGACTTGTCCTTCGAACTTAGCTCTTACACCTCTTGCTTGGATAGATAAGTCGAGCACTTCACCAAAAGATGAATAGAGATTGCCCAGTACGAATCCTTTCACATTGCGGATCGGTGTCATACGGAACAATGTCCAGTCGGTGTACTCTTGGTGAGTCGTGACCACATCAACTTGTACATACCCGATACTGCCTTTCTTGAGTGGAACTTCGACGATCAGCTTGATGCCGTTCTCGTTGGAAACTTTCTTGGTCTCTTCAATGTCGATGCTGGGCATCTTGTCAGCAGTGATCAACATAAGAAGCTCGCTGTTGTAAAGTTTCGTCGTAGCGATCTCATCATCGCGATCTTTTCCCGCGGTCAACTTAAGAGTCGGGTAAGCGACCAAAAAGTCAACATCACCGTAGACTTTGTCAGGCTGTTCGGTAACGTCTTCGTTCCACCAAGTACCGCTTCCGATAGGTCGTAGGAAGTCAGCAGGAGGAAGACCAATCTCATTGAGGTGAGAAGTAAACTCCTTTTCTATATAGTCCATAATCTTTACCACTTCACCGATGACGTCGGGTGTGATCGCTGTACCTTGCGTTTTGGTGGTTGCCCATCCTCCTTCGTTAAGAAAGTCTTCGAATAGTTGTATGTGTCTTTTCATCATTCACCGAGTTTGATTAGGACAAAGACGACGATGTGTTTCGCGCCTGCGTCCGATAGTTGTTTGATCATTTCTTTGATAGTGGTGCCCGACGTCTTATAGTCATCGACCAATATGACGTCTTGGCCTTCGACCGAATTCACTAAGTGTCGGTCTTTTTCTGTATTGAACAGTATGAAATCCTTGAAGAATTTCCTATGCGAAGAAAATATGTCTTTGATCTTGAAAGATCTGCCAGGCTGTGTAACCTTGCCAAACATCCTCATGACTTCTTTCTTGGTCTTTTCGGGCAGCTTATCGACTTTTTCCACATCGAGCTTGACATCAGTCGAAGCAGCCTTGACGAACGAATCATTGAACAGTTCAGCAACACCGCTTTTCTTGGCCAACTGGCTCGTAAGTTCTTTTAGAACCAAAGACGAGCTCTCGGGTGAGACAATGGCCGAATAGTTGGTCGAGCCAAAAGTTGAGTCGAATCCCATGACTGCCTTGTTCACAAACATCTGCAAGTCTTTGGGGCTGATGCTGCTTTCTAAAGTTTTGATAGCCTTCATGAGATCGGTGGAGCTGTCGGACTTGTCGAGATGGTACGCATAATAATAGGTATACGTAGTGTCTGTACCTGCCACCTTCTGAGTCCTACCGCTGTACTTGCTGAATCTTAAAGACATAAGATCGTCTGGCAAGTCAGTCATCCAGTCGAACTCATATCCTCCTTCAGTCTTGCGAACACCTTCTTCGACGAACTGTTCAAAAAGTCTTACGTATCTTTTCATAGTTTGCCGTACATTCTTTTGCGAATCCTCTTACCTGCCTTTGACAAGAATCTTGTATAGTAACCGTCTTCTTCAAACTCAGGCTTCTTGTCATCACCTACCACATCGCGAATCATCTTTTCATCAGTGATCACAGGAGCGCCGCTGCTTGACAAGATTTCTTCCATCTTAAGACTGGCCTCGATGAACCACCCCCGAGTCTTGACCAACTCGAGAAGTTTCTTGACCACATCGGACTTTGCTTCTCTCTTGTTGTTCGTACCCAATAGTGCTATCTTATTGCCCCACTTGGTTGGTTTGTAGATTATGAACGCATCGGGTTCTGCGTCTCGGTCGACGTCTTTCAGAGCAGTTGCCTTATATTTGCTACGGAGTTCTTTCCAATCATCCGCCGATAGGTCCATGCCTTGCTTGGCATAAGTAGTAGTGTACATGTCCCAGATGTGCTGCATTCCTTCATCGTCGATCTTTGCGAGGTCGTATTCGACCCACTTACCTGACGGAATCTCTAGTTCGTTGATGAATTCTTCATATAGCTTGATATGCCTAACCGGCTGTTCTTGCTCGTAGACCGATAAGTATTTTCTAAATATGTTGATGGGTGTCCTGTGGTTGTTGGATTCCATCTTGTAAGTAAAACTTCCGACACCGTGTTCTTTGAACCATTCGATGGTCTTCTCTGGATCGATCACATCATCGTTCTTGCCTAAGACGACTGTGTGCTTGGCCCGAGCCCCGCCTAACTGAACCGCGGGTTCGACTGGACGGCTGTGTACTGCCGGATTGAAAAGAATCGCGGGTATGCCGGTCAGAGTGGAAATGCAATAAGCGAACCATCCGCCCATCGACGATCCCGTCAGTAGGTCGATCTTTCTTTTTTTGACTTCTTGTAGTACTTCGTTAAAAAGTCCTGGCTTATAGTAGTTCATCTCTGGCGCGTACACTTCATCGAACGCTTTGTCCAGATATTCTGTCTTGTCTGATATTGCCGGCGATTCAAAGCCGTGGAAAAAAGCTACTTTCATTTTACTTAGGCATTCCTACTAGGACTTTTGTTTTCATCTTACCACCAACACTACGATCGTATGTTCCGTCGTTGTTCCACTTGATGTCTTTTCTTATTACGTCTCTGACTTCTTTTTCGTTGCGAATCGGTGATAGGCCCAACTTCTGAGCAAGAGCTGGATCAAACTCGGAATAGAATCCGCGAGTCTTGAGCATTCCCGTTACCTTGGTCATAACAGCTTTCTTGCCGTTCGACGATCCGTCTTGACCTACGACAGTTAGTTTCATTCCCGAGTCCGTGGGTTTTCCTCCGATGACCAGGTCAGCCTCGGGATCTACATCCACATCATTCATAACCCAGAAAGTAACATCTCCTTTGCGAATATCATTGGCGTTCTTGAAGTCGTGGTGTCCTCCTTTGTCTGCGTAAGCACCTAAGATCATCTTTATGATCTCGTCAGAATACTCAGCTGCTTGGTCAGAATCAAGCTCAACGTAAGTGTACTTTGGGTGGTCGTCAGAGTAGCCTTCGGATAGAAAGCTCTCGAATGTCTTTATGTGTTTCATATTCCAAATTTTCGATTAGGGTCACTCCAAAGGCGCTTACCGTCTGGTGTTAAGACTTCTTCGGATTTGACAAATTTCATTCCCAGTTCTTTTTCTGCATAGACATACATCGAAGAACCAATTCCTTGGCGACGATGTGAAGGATCTACAGTTACAGCAGTGGCTTTCAGAACGGGCTTGAATTTACTCTTTATGAAGTCAAGTCTACCAACTTCTTTCCCACCTTTGGTTGCGTACACGACATATTCGCTGTCTTCCAATTCTTTCATGGACAGCTCATACCCAGAAGACTCAAATAGAAAGCTCTCGTATGTCTTTATATGTTTCATCGTGTTATTGAACTATCTTTACTTGTTTCTTAGCGTCGAATACCACATAAGCATCGAACTCATCAAAGTCAGATGCGAATCCAAAATCTGGTAGAATGGCTGAATCGTATCCCATCTTGACCAACTCTGGTATGACCCTGGGCTGTTCTATGATTTCAGCCGCTGAATAGTTGTCGGGATCCATTCCCAATTTCTTTGCTACATTGTCGAGAACTGAATAGTCTGTCAGTGGCCTCTTCATCGTCAGTACCGCTTTGGTAATCTCGGTCACTCGAGACTGGTGCCTTTCCGTCGAATACGCCATTGCTTGTTGTATGTCATCGGTAAAGTACATCACGCTGGACTTAAGGTCCTGCTGCTTCAACAACTTTTTGCCTCCGTGATAGAAAACTCTACTGGCAGATTCATTGATGAAGCTCTCGTATGTCTTTATGTGTTTCATAAGTACTTTTCTAAGTATTCATCGACCGCTTCTTCGATGCCCAGGGCGTAAGACCAAGTATCTTCGGCGATTTTCTTTTCGTCAGCGTTGTCGAAAGTTATTAGCGGCCAGTATATCAACGAATTGACAATTGCAGGTGCAGAGATCGTAACATCAAAGTACTTTCCGCCTTTCTCAACGAACGCATGTACTATCAGACTTTCCACTGAATAGTAATTCATATTCTTCTTGTCTATGCAGACCCCGCCGATCGCTTTGCCGTCGTTGTTCTTTGCCCATTCTGCGGAATTGCCGAAACACATGTTTCTCGCGCCGCCCGCAGATTCCATGGTAGCCGATTCTCTTTTGGATATCTCGTCAAGCACGGCTACGATGATGGCTGTCTTGCTGATGAAGTTGTTCATCTTGAACTTTCCTTCTTTGTCGGTCGAGTAGCTCTTGATCCAGCCAGGAAGTTCTGCCGGATCTTTGGAACTCCACATGTCTGCCAATTCATTTGCTTTATCCATCGCCCACTTACCAGAGTCTGTCTTCATCCATTTGCCCGACCTAAGTAAGGACAGAACTTTACTCTTCACTCGAGAATCACCACGAGCTGCGAACTTGCCCGAACCGTCGAAACCCAGTTGGTACACGGTCTCGTTGATCTCGTTCGCAAATTCTTCGAACAGCTTGATGTGCTTTTTCATTTAGCCTATAGATTTATTATTTTGCCAGCTTCTTTTGTAGTCCACTTGCCTCTTCTGATTACGAATGAGTCATCATTGATGAATACCGACCAATCGCCGGGCAAGCGACGTCCTTGCTTCTTGATGTACTCCAGATAGAACCTGCCTCTCTTGGACTGTGCCATGGGAAGTCCTTCTTCTTCGTCTTCCAGTTTAGCGACGACGCGAATCTCTTGTACTTGTACCCAGTCCACCTTTTCAAGTTGGTTCATCACATCTTCAAATATGTTTGATACCGTCGTGATGACCCTGAACTGCTCGCCGAAGTTGGTTATGACGCTATCATCTCGACCTTCGACGTCGAAGTCCACCACCAATATGATATTGAACTTATGAGGATTAAAGTCGGGCTTCCTTAAAAAGTTGATCGTGGTATGCCTTTGGTAACCCATCGAGACTCTTACGTAGTAAGAAGCCTTCTCGCCCTTGAAGTCGAACATAAGTGGCTTGAGCGTAACCCATGGCAAAGAAGAACCTTTCTCCGTGTCTTCTTCCATGGTCTTAAGCCAGTCTTTGATGGTCGCGCCACTACGGAGCTTCCAAGGAAACGGTCGAGATCCTTCGCCGATCTCAAACAGTTTCTGTTCGTTTATGAAGTCTTCGTAGTTCAGCATTCTTGATGTGGTTTATAGTTCTTCTTTTATGAATTTATCAAGAGCAGCGACACTTAAGTTTGGATTGCTTGAACCTGTTGCGTGAGCTGTATATCGGAACTTTTTCAGAAGTTCAATGACTTCATCTTTGCTAAAAGTTTTTTTCTCTGCCTCATTTATCTCTTCTTCATTTATGAAGCTTTCGAATGTTTTGGTGTGTTTCATCTTGTTTCTTTTTTATTCGTAGTCATAATAGCCCAAAGACTTCATGACCAGCTCGGCAGTACTTTTGGGATCCATGTGATTCATAAGTGCGAGCCTGATGTCTTGCTTGAACTCTGTCGACTTGGTCCAATCCTCGAGATACTTAAAATTGTTGGACCTGTGTCGTTTGTCCAACTCTTTGTTTAAGTCTATCCTTTTCGCGATGTCTTTCATTTCCACGAATACCTCTTCCTCGAACTTTGTCCTACCTTCGTTGACGACGTCCTCGTTGATGAATGACTCGAATGTTTGTATGTGCTTCATTTGTGTTTTTCGTTATTTAAAGTCGAACGTCACTCCGGGTGCCAAGTCGAACTCTACGAATATGTAGTTTCTATTTCTTCTGTATGTGAATGTGACTCCAAAGTGTCCTTCACCGGTCATGATGCGATCGGCGAAATTCTGCAGAGTATCGATGAGTTCTTGAGAATCCATATCGAACTTGCCTTTGGTCTCAATCCTGAAAGACTCCCTACCGTTGTTGGCGAAACGAACTTTGCCATCGCTGAACTTTTGTAAGTCTTCTGGCTTGATGAAGTACTTCTTGACTTTGGCGACCAGAGCAGACGAGCTGGCGTACCTGTATATTCGACCGCTTCCGACACCTGCCAATTTTTCGATATCTGAGTCGGGACCATAGAAATGAGTGTCTTCGTTGATGAAAGACTCAAACGTTTGGATGTGTTGTTTCATTGTCTTTTGCTTTTTTATGCGATGTCCTCTGGGAATTTAGAGAAAAGCACTTCGCCTTCGGGTGTGTAAGCAAATACGCTGTACACCAACAAGTACAGGTCGACTTGTCCCGTTACGTCTCTTACTTCTACTGGGCGAGTGATATTAGCTATCTTGGTCTTATCGCTGACGAAGTAGCCCACCGGTACTTCCACCGTAGCTTTGGTCCTGGCCACATTTTTGACGATGAACTCTTCGGCAAAGATCTTTCCGTTGTCTTTGTTGTATTCTGGGTTGTCCCACTTGCCGCTCAAGAATCTCATCCACCTATCGGGCGCTGCCTCTGATCCGGCCTTGACATCAGGGCGTAATACAGTGCCTGGCTTTAATAAAGATTTAGCGACCGCAGCCATGAAGGTACCATTGTTTTCAGGGCGACGAGTCTCGTAGTACATTTCTTGAAACTTCTTTTCGCCGGTCGATTTGTACAAGTCTTTGACGATGTTCAAGAAAGCCTTGAGTTCTTCTAGATCCATTCTCTTGACGAAAGGCTCGACATCACTGGCTTTGGACATGCCTCTGATATCGTCGGCCGTGATGGTCTTGCTTTCGTTGATGAATGACTCAAATGTTTGGATGTGTTGTTTCATGTTGTATTTTGTTTATATTCAGTTTAGAGCTCTTTGTTCTCATCGCTCTCTTTGATGTACCTGCGAATGTACTTGGAGTTGACGTTCATGTTGCCGCCTTTGGGATGTTTCAGCGATACATAGACATCGCCGAACTCTGTGATCCAGACTTCGGTAGCGACGGTGGGAATTCCGTCGATGTAGAAAGTGTACTGTTTGATGTTCGTTGCGTCTTGCATTAGTAGAGTTGCATTGATACTTTGTATGCCGTGGCCAGAGTAGTTCCTCCGCCAGGACCGGCTGTTATGATTCCTGTGATAGTCACCTCGTCACCTGCGGAGACATTAGGTATGGTCACACTCGCACTTCCCGATGCGGGAGTTCCTGCGGGTATTGATATGTTGCATGTGTAGTTGGTAGTGATCATTCCCGACGTAAGCGTGACAGTGAAAGTAATCGTAATCGCTGAAACAGCCGAGTTCGATGCTCCGCCCGTCAAGTTGATAGTCACGAACGCCGGACCGCTGCCGGTATACGAAGGATCCACTGCGAACTTACCCGTCCCTGATGTGTCCGCGTTGAGAGTTCCGCTGTTTGTGTTGTACGCATTGGCTTGTGGATTGACGTTGGTGCCTGTGTCACCGCCAAAAGAAACCGTGTCGCCGTTTTGGGTTCCTTCCGAATAGACGAACGGCGCGGATGGTCCTGTTGCTCCAGTATTTCCCGTGGGTCCTGTGGGTCCTGTTTCTCCAGCAGGACCTAGGTCTCCCGTGGCTCCGCCTGGGCCGGTAACCCCAGTCGGTCCTTGCAGACCTTGTGGTCCTGTAGGTCCTATGGGTCCGGTGGGTCCTGTAGCACCCGTGTCTCCTGCTGGACCTGGGTCTCCGGTGGCTCCGCTGATTCCAGTCGGACCTGCCGGACCTGTATCGCCAGAGGGTCCTGTGGGACCTGTAGCTCCACCACCAGGGCCCGTAGGTCCTGTAGCTCCAGATGTGCCCGAGCTGCCCGATGTGCCCGAGCTGCCCGATGTGCCCGAGCTTCCCGATGTTCCGCTTGAACCAGAGCTGCCCGAAGAACCGCTTGAACCAGAGCTGCCCGATGTTCCGTCTGTACCCGATGTGCCATCGGTGCCCGAAGATCCGCTTGAGCCCGACGTTCCTCCACCGCCACCGCCTCCTGTGCCCGAAGTTCCACTGGTGCCCGATGTGCCTCCACCGCCACCACTCGTGTCGACGACGTATGTCTCAGAGATCGCAAACAGCGGCACTATGTAGGTGGGACCCAATACGCTGGTCCAAGCTCCGCCGACGAACTCGGCCGCCAGACACACGTAAGCGCCGGAGCTGAAGAAGGTAGGACTCTGCGTGCTCAGTCCTTGGTCCGAACCTTGCGTGAGCAAGTCCTGACGAAACGGCATGAGGACGTACTCCACCACGTAGAAGTCACCGGCCGTCGAAGACAGACCGTTGAGTGGATCGTAAGAGTAGCCGTTGATGTATCTGGGTTGCATGTTGTGTTGTTAGTTTATGTCGATGGCGAAGTCTGTCACGCGGTTCGCGGCTATGTTGTTGCCTGCGCCGTCGTATGCACCGAACCAATCCAACGCGATGTCGCCCATCCCGGCCGGTGGTGGCTCCAAGTTCCAGGCCACGTAGGCCGCGTTGACGGCTCTCGCACCGTACGTGCCTCCTGCCCAGTAGTAGTCCTGGCAAGCGGGAAAGACGAAGGCCGGACCCGCCGATCCGCGAGCGTATCCGAGAGCGCACTCGATCCGATAGTCTCCCACCACCCAAGGATCGTCGAACGGCAGAGCTCCCATGTAGGCGAGGAATCCCACGCCGCCACCGGGAAAGAGGGTCCCCGCGTCGACCACGTATATGCCGCCCACGCCTACCAAGCGGATCGTATAGTCGATGTTCGCAGTGGCCGTGTTGTTGTTGATGCGCCAGTTCAAGACGAAGGGAGCGTAGTGGTCGTACCCGGCCCAAAGACTCAAGGCCTGGTTGTTGCCGTTGTCGTAGGCCTGACCTATCGCCTGGTAGTAGTTGCCCTGCGGACCGCCGGCGAGGCCGATGGTCTGCTGACCGTGCCAGTTGCTGGCGCCCTGCCCGACGCCGTCGGAGAAGCTGAAGTACTGATAGATCGAATACTCGCCGACGTTGCCGAACTCCGTGTTCAGCGCTCCGATTCCGATGTTCGTGGTTCCGATGGGCATGATGACTCTGGTCTAATTTTGGAGTATATATCTGAGACCCAGAACTCAAGAAGACCCAAAACCACTCCATCCACCGCCAATCAGAAATGACCCACCTCCACAGTAATACCAATACCCGTACCACTATATCGGCCATCAATACAACAACCAATATACGACAATCCAATACACTCGTATTCCCGATACTACAATCAATCCATTATGCCACAATAATACGGTGGTCGTCCACTTGGCCCAGCCTGCTCCGAGCTCTCGCGATCGCGGCGGAAACGGGCCCGCTCAGGCCTTCAATACACAGTCCGTCTACAGTGGGTACATTTCTCTTTTTTGGGCACTATTTGGGCATGAGTGGCAAGAAATGTACCAGCTCAGTGAAACCACAAGTCGTCTAAGGAGCCCGAAGTCCAGGAGTTGAGATTTACATAGCAAGGTGTAATGAACACTTGCCTTGTGTCTTAATATGTACGACATGAGAAGTATATTTTTTGGCCTCTCCGAGATGAAATGTACCGAAGTTCACAGTTTCGCCCAGATTTGGCCCTGTTTTCCCTCTGAGACGCATAGAAAAAGGGAGGACCTTGAGATCCCCCCTGTGCTGCCGGCTATGGCGGACCGGGCCTTGTTTACTGCCAGCGATTCGCGCTATATTGGCGTATACGCTGTTTGATATTGTATTGGACTATTTCTTTTTGAACTTGCTGCGGTTCTCTGCCTTCCACTGGTTTACGTAGCGGCGGACGAACTGTGCCTCGGTGAGTCCTGAGCTGTCTCGAGCGTTGCGGCTCTGAGCGTAGTATGCTGCCTTGCCGGCGTCTGCTGCTGCGTTCTTGGCCTTGAGATACTCGGGGTTCTGGTGTTCCAGAGTCATCTCGTCGAATTCTTCTTCCCAGCGCTCTCCGTATATCGCTTTCAGCTGTGCGATGATGGAGTTGTCTTCGCGTTTGCGGCCGCCCTGCTTCTCTGTTTGGCGGTCCGATTTCTCCAGATGTTTGATCATCTTGTTCATTGCGCGGTCACTGCCGCTTTCTCCGATGTAGCCTCTTCCCATGATTATTTGTTGTTTTTGTTTCTAAAGTTGATGGTCGATTTGAATAAGATTGCGACTTGCTCCAGAGGAGTGGCCATGATGCGTACCGTCATGCGAGGTCCTTCCCAGTATGCCGCTTCTTTCGTGGTCCGGTTCAGCTGGTAGTGCTCTACGCCGCAGGTCCAGGTAGGATTGGCGTATGTGAATTTCCTGCGGATGTAGCCGTTGGAATGGACGGTATACGAAGTGATGCAAGCTTGAGTGGAAGTGACCGGGTCGATGAATTCCATGGTACCGTTCTTCTCTTGTCTTGCGTTGGTGCTCTCGATCAGTCCCAGTTCCTGGGCCACGAGGCGGAGTTCAGTCTTTGCGAGTTTTGCCATAGTTGTTTTTATTATAGTGTAAATATAACTAATAGATTTGGGTTATGCAAACTTTTGGTCATAAAGTTATTAACAACTTAGAGAGGCATGCAGTCCTCGAAAAGTTTGGCTGTGTCCGGTACTCGGGCGAAATAGTAGATGTCCATGTACGAGGTGGTACCGTCTTCGTTCTCGTAGTCGATGTCCGTTTGAGCTGAGTGGTATACGAAGCCCATCTGGTTCAGAGCCTTGAGCTCTCTGATGTCCAGCGTGTGGTATTCCTCGAATACCAGTTCCCAGCAGTTGCCGCCGTCGTTGTGGAGCTCCAGTTTTGTGTGGCCGATCTCTACGATTGCCTTGTTCTCAACGATTGATAAAGTTGCCATATTGCGTGATTAGAATTGTAAAGTTTGAGTGACGTTGGCCTCCAGGTTGCGGAATTCGTATTGGTTGACGTTCGAAGGGAAGTATCTCTTGAACCATTTTTCCACCTCGATCGACGGTACCGTATCGCCGTATTTGACCATGTCTTCAGCGAAGCATCGAGAAGCGTAGGGTTTGGTCCTTGCGAGGAAGAGGGTAACCGCGTTGGTCTGGAATGTTGATTTAGATAGTGCCATATAGTTTAATTAAATTGATATAGCAAAATTAACCATTGTTTTCCACAATAGCAAACTTTTGGGCAACTTTTTTCACAAAAGTTATTAACAATCTATGAACAGATCGTCCAGTCTATGTAGGTACCGTCACAGAACAGTATGGCTACAGGATAGTCGGTACCGTGGTAGATGAGGTTGACCATACCGTCGTTGAAGTCCGACAGATTAGAGACCTCATCCCACTCGATGAATCGCTCGTATTTGGCATAGAACTGAGCACAGTCCATGAGTTGCGCGTCTTTTACGGCGGTCATTGCCAATAGACGGCGTTTTGCGATGGTTTGTTGTAGTGTTTCCATATTGGTTACTTCTTGGTAGTTTCGTTGATTTGTGCGGTGTATCGAAGAGTGTCTCCGACGTTGAACTTTGCGGTACTATATACCGTATACGTGGCGCTGTCTGAGAGGGACCTGGCCTCGTATTGGTAGGTACCGTTGTTGCTGTAGTCTCCACAGCAGATGATTACGAATAGTTTGATTATGATTGACTTCATGTTATTTCCCAAAGTTGTCGTGACGGTACTTGGTGTATGCCGCTGACAGTAGTAGTATCAGGGCGTAGATCATGAGGACTGCGAGTGCTTGCATATGTTATTTGTTTTTGCGTTTTCCTAGTTTGGCTGTTCCTGATGAGATCGTTACCTCCGTGTATTGGACCTCGTTCGCGAAGTTCTCCTTGCCGAAAGTGATGGAGGCGGTCATGCCGTGGCCGGCAACCACGTAGCGTACTATATCGTGGCCTTCTTTGATGCGGTCGAAGTCCTGTTGGTTGAGTACCATGGTCTGGCCCGGCTTTTTGTATACTGCTTTGGTGGTTGAGTCGAGAGACTCGTAGATGGTATGCTCGACTGTGAGGGTATATTCTCTGTGTGTCATGTTATAGCGATTTGATGCGTCTGATTTGTTCGGCCAACTGCGCGGCGCGATACGCTAGTTCTATATTGGTGGGGTTCTTGTATGCCGCGAACAGCATGTCGATGTTGCCGCGGGCAGCGCCACCGATATGGGCATCGATCCACTTGCAGAACGCGAATAGCTCGTTGGCATGGTTCGACTTGATCCTCTCTTCGACGAAGTAGTATCCGTCGGTGAATTTGCCGGTGGTGGAGGCGCCCATCAGCAGTAGTTCTTTAGCGTATATTGGTAGTTTGTTCATCGCGTTGGTATTAGGCGTATAGTTCAGCGTAAGTTTTCTTCTCAGGGTTGTTCCAATACGGTACATCTTCGCGCCATTCAGGGTGGAGGTAGTACTTGCTCTCGTTCAGGTATACGATTTGGTAGCCGGTACCCGGATCGTCAATGTTGATATAGTCCTTTTTGATTAGACTGCTGAGTACCCCGCGTATACTGCGAGTCGAGATCTTGGTGGCGGCTGCGAGATCGTGAGCATCTACGTCAGAAAAGCCAGGCTCGGCGTATAGTCCGTCGATTAAAGCGGTTAGAACGGTTTGTTCCTGAGTTGTCAGTGGTTCTTGAGCGATGAGGTTTGCCATAGTTGTGTATAATTAAATTGATATAGCAAAATTAACCATTGTTATTGACAATAGCAAATTTTAGAAGAACTTTTTTCACAAAAGTTATTAACAATCCCTGAGTATGCCCTCCTCTACCAGACGTTCCCGAGTCAGACGGGCAATATGGGCATGGGCCTGGTCGTATCCCATATTCTCGTAGAACACATAGTATCCTACGGTACCATGGACGGCCCAGCCATCGAACGATTCATTGAGCATAGCATGGTATGTTTCCATGGAGCCTTTCCAATAGAACCGGCCATTTTCGGTATTGGCATCTTGCATTTTCTCGCGAGCTTCAGCGTATCGCTGGATTAGGTATTGTACGTTGGATATCATAGTATATGGTATTAGTGGAACAAGGATAATGCGGCTCTCATGGATTCTGGTGTAGACATTCGGAACGAGCTGGTATCGACCTGTAGTCTTTTATCGTCACCCCAGCGAGCCTGTGCCTGTGCGATGGCATCTTCCACAGTCAGGGCATATTCGCTGTTCCATCCACCGCCGACGAAGTTGTAGATATACTCGCGTTTCTCAGAGATGAGGTTGTCCAATCGGGTCAGTTCCTCGGCGTACTCTAGTTTGATCGCCTGTATAGTAGTATTGGTGTCCATGGTGGACAGCGCGTCGATGCGAGCGTATAGCGTATTCCGGCGGTCGATCATTTTGGCAAGTTCTGTGTTTGTCATAGTATAGCTTGTTTTAATTATAGAGTAAAATTAACCATAGTTTTTGACAATAGCAAATTTTCGGAGAACTTTTTTTCACAAAGTTATTAACAATCCGTTTGTCAATAACTCTACGCTATATACGCGTCGGAGTATACTCGGTCCCATTCGATGAAGAATGTTACGATCGGCCCAATGGCCAGCGCGCTATCTTAAGCCAGATAGAACGCCAAAGCACCGATGAACGCGAACCATGCGATTGCGATCACGATGCCTAAGTTGTGGTTGATCCATTTTCTCATATCGGTTAACTATTGGTTTGTTCTTGTTTGATAGGCTGGAACCATGCCACCCGCTCCACGTACGGCTCACTCATGGTCAGACTTCCCAGCGAGAAACTCATGACTTCCCGCTCGATGATCATGTATTCGTAGCCTTCCAGGACCAGAGTCTCGACGTGCTTGAATTGGTACTCGAGCTTGTTGGGGAATAGCGGACCGAAATTGCCCAGCGTGCGATAGATGCCGCGACGCTGTAGTATCTCGCGTGCTTCTTTCATTTGGCCGAGTTGTTCCTCCATGCCGTTGACGTATAGTTTGGGTTTTCTCATAGTGGTTTTGTATAGTGTAAATATAACCACATTTGGCGACAATAGCAAATTCTACCCCAGAGAGTTATTAACAAAAACCTCATCGACAGAAGCCCTTTTTCACCCATTTTTCGTCACAAAAAAGACACCCTCTACAGAGCCCTCTACAGGGGCCTCGAAAATGACCCAAAACGGGGGTGAAAAAAGGGCTTCTACAGAGCGCCCCACCAGGGCCAGATCTCACAGATTGGTAGTAGACAGCGTTAGCACCAGCGCGGAACGGGTCTCCACCAGAGCCAGTTCCCGTGGATTGCCCTTGTGCCAGTGAGCCACTCCCCCGTCTGGCAGAGCCCTGGCAGGGGACTACTCTACAGGTGGCCGGTGCGATCGGGCGATCCAGCAGATCCAGCGATCCAGAGTCTACGAGTCGATCCAGAGTGGTCCAGACGGGCGATACGGTCTGTACGGGGCATGGCACGCCGTAGCATAGCATAGCGTAGTATAGCAATAGTCCCGTATCGGGGGTGGCATGGTGGATATGGCACGGCGCCATGGTGGCGAGTGGCCTGTTCCCGGGTCTACAGGACCGTAGAGGGCCTGTTTTTGGGCCGTAGAGGGCACTATTTGGGCCAAAAAAGGCCTAGAAATGGGACCAAAAACCGTGAAAAAAGGTAATCAGGTTTTCTCCTCATTTGAAAAGTCTATATAAAATAAAATTTTCGACTTCCCGGAAGCGGGCATGGAAGTCTCCTAGAATCTTAAGACACTTCTCAGTCCCTTCCAGCATCTCGGCAGTTTGATGCACACAGGTTTGGGGGAAGCACTTCTCGGACTCGTTGCCCAGTTTTACAACTTCTCTGGATTGCCATAGCCGAAAAAAAATTCTGAAGATTTTCTGGGAGAGAATTTTACATTCTCAGAAATGCAAGCGGGAGGGCAGAGCCCTCCCTTGTATGATCGCGATTCAACGGCGCCTTAGCTGTTCAGCATCTGGTCTCGGTCGTCGGCTTCCTGCTCGTACTTGCGTACTCTCAGGCGCTCCGAGTAGACCGACCACACGAACCAGCCCAGAGCAGCGCACAGCAGTGTCAGAGCGATGTCGAAACCGGCGAGCCAGAGTATGTTGGCTACGCCAGCGGGTACCACCGTCAGTAGTACCACTATTCCCACCGTATCGATGAAAGCCCGAGTGGATGGCTTGTTCCAGAAGTTGTTCATATAGATTTGTTATTGGATTGTATCTGATTGCGGTGTGGAATCCACCACGGGCTGTGGACGATTCTGAGGTCGGGTCACGATCGGCTTTTGGTACTTTGGGGCCGGATTGCTGTCGATGTACTTGATGACTTCTCGCTCCACGTATACCGTATCGTGCGTCTGTGGTGGACAAGAGCTTCCGTCGCCCGACTGCGTCTTGGTGCGGTGCAGTAGCGGAGTCGCTACGATCGCCACCACGATGGCGCCTACGAATACCACGGGCACCAGCCCCAGGAAGTAGAAGTACCTCAGCGATTTACGATTTGTCATGGTTCATGCGTTTGATGATGGTTTTCAGAGAGTGCTTGATGTTGTCGGTATACTCGCGTTCCATCTCTGCGCGGCGGAGTTCCACTTCCTGCACGAAGATGTCTTTCATCTTCTGCTCTGATTTCTGCGAGAGGGGGACGTTGTAGCCGTATACGTGGTTCACGATGCTCAGCTGGCCGTTTCCCAGCACCAGGAGCATCGACTGAGCGTCGCTCTTGAGGTAGTACTTGCCGGAGAGGGGCGACGTCAGTAGTTCGTTCTCCGGATCGTGGGCCATCTTGCGGAAGATCGAGTAGGCCTCTCGTTCGGCTTCGCTGAGCGGAGCGCGATCCAGGGGGTTCATGGCCTTGTGCATCTGTAGTCCGATCCTCTGCACCCAGCGCTTGAGGCGGTGCCTGGTCTTGGACTTGGGGAAATCAAAGTCTGTAAAGAATTGGTCCATTCGGAATAATTTTTTGTAGTAGTTATATACGGATCCAGAGTTTAGTTCTCCGAGACGACCTCCGAGTTATTAACATCATGCCTCCAGCACTGCTCCCAAGGGCGGTCTTCTTTCCACTCGGGGCGCTCTTCCCACCTCTTCCTCGCGTCGTCTCGGCAGAGAGTCCGCACCCAGCCGTCGTTATAGACTCGTCCCGGGGCGCCGCAGTCTTCGCAAGTCTCCAGGCTCTTCGTCTCGGCTCGAGTTATCGCTTCCCAATGGTCGTTCGTCGTGTCCTGTAAGTAGAACCGGAGTCCTCCGAACTTTTCTTTGACCTGGACCAGCATCGACCGCGTGCCTCTGGCTTCGTCGATCTCTCGGATCTCTCTCACCAGGTCGGCCAGGATCGAGTACCAGCCTCGGCCTACGCCCAAGCCGTACTTCTCGACGGGGTATTCTCTCACTTCTTCGCGGAACAGCTCCGGATAGATCGCGACTATGTCTTTTGCTTCCATACAGATTTTATATACACAAGAGCGGCGCGGGTTCTTAGAGACTGGGAGAGTTGTCAGGAGCGGAAATGTCGCACGGCGCCCGCACGCCCAGAAAGTCCGCACGGATATGCAGACACGAGAGTACTCAGAGATTGCGGCGGCAGACTACTCTCGGTCCTTGGTCGAACGCTTCTTGACAGCCTTCTTCTTGGCGCGATTCTTGAAGACTTCCCGCGTAGGGATCTCTTCTTCGTAATCGTTGTCAAGAGACTTCTGCGTGATGCGCTTCCAGTCTTGCTTCTTGCTCATGATGTTGGTTGATTTTAGTCTTCTTGCTTGATGACCAGGTCGATCGACCAGTAGCCCCACCCAAGGGTGAGGTATGCGTACGCCAGACCACCGTCGCGGTAGTTCTTTTCCGAGATGAACGATATCGTCGGCGTGATGCTGAATACGTTGTAGCTCCGTGAAGTCGTGATCTTCATGACTCTGTGATTAGTGCCAGCCTTGACGGCGAGCCAGTTCGTTGTCCACCGTGTGCTCGATGTTCACGCGGATGCACGACTGTGGCAGGCGGTTGACGTACAGGTAGTTGTTGATGTAGCCCATGATGTTGGCGCTTCCCACGGGATTCGCGCTGTGTACCACCACGACGGGCAGTTTGGACTCTGTGTCCAAGGCATGTTCCACGAGCCACTTGGCGCAGTCCAGACCTGTCTTCTCGGGAATCTCTCCGTAGTTGATCTCGTAAGTCTGTGTGGTGTTCCTCAAGAAGTGCTGTGTAGCTCTTGGGCCCAGGTCGTGGTCGAGCGAGATGAGCTCGACGTTCTCTATGCCGATCTCCAGGACAGTGTCCACGAATTCTTCGTATGAACGCACGACTACCCAGTCTTGCTCGTCGGAATGAACCTTGACGGGTACTCTTACGTCGTCCAGGTAGATGTATTGTTTTGGAATTGCCATTGATTTTTATATACTGTGTTGTTTACTTGGTTTTCAGCTCCAGTAGCCATTGTCCTTTCTCTGGTACTTCTTACCCAGGATCGCGCTCTTCATCAGCATGACCAACATACCGATGTAGCCCATCTTGCGAAATCTTCGATCATCGACTTGTACTGGGTACTTAGAGAAAGCAAACTCTTTGGGTTTGTAGTTGCCCGACAAAGCCCAGTCTTCGCTGTGAACCAAAGATTCATCCCAGCCTCCGAATTTTCTAAGATCAGAGACTCGAGCGCCAAAGTAAGATCCCAGCGCGAAAGGACGAAACTTGCAGATCCTGCGATTGACCATGTTGAACAGACCGTACGAAAGAGTTGCCATGAAAGATCCTTCGCACTTGACTCGAGCTCCTATCAACTTTTTGCGTTTGAGTCTCTTAAGCGTTTCTTCTACTTGGCATAGGTCGGTCAAGCGAACATCTGCGTCGATGAACAAGACGTAAGGAGTTTGGACTATCTCAAGACCGGCATTCCTACCGCGAGATACGCTTCCGCCTTCGATGACTTCTATGTTGATGTGTGGTGTATACAGATCTTTTAGGTCATTTAAGATCTTAAGAGTTTTGTCTGTCGAACCACCGTCAGCTACGATGACCCGGATTCCACGTATTCCTATCTGACAACGAAGGTCGGTCAGAAGACCTGATATGTACCGCTCTTCGTTCTTGGCAGGAATGATGATCGTGAGTTGTTCTTTAACGAGTTTCATTCTTATGAAGGATCAATTTTCCGTTCTCTTTGGTTATGTAGCTGTAGCTCTCGATCCAATCACCGGTGTTCATATAGCGAACTCCGTTGATCACACGATCAGCTGGTGTATGTATGTGCCCACATATGATTGTATAGCAGTCGCGGTTCATGGCTTCTGCGGCAAGTGTGAACTCGAAAGAATCTATGAAAGCTACTGCTCCTTTGACTTTTGCTTTTACCCACTTACTGAAAGATCTCGGCCTCAGGCCTAAGATTCTTCTGATTCTTTTGATCGCTTCATTCAAATAGATGACGAGCTCGTATCCGATACTTCCTAAGACAGCGATCCATTTATTGTACATGACCACACTGTCATACTTATCACCGTGAACTATCCAAATTCCATCGTCTATGATTTCGTCTAATACAGTGATGTTTCCAAAGTCCAGGTTTTCGTAAGACCTTAAGAACTCGTCGTGGTTTCCTGTGATGTAGTAGAC
>Ga0315903_10003647_pt1 | contig 21160 bp, 16 predicted proteins | sample LakEriMetagenome_7_FD_203524 | JGI IMG/M metagenome (GOLD analysis project Ga0315903, IMG submission 203524) | Freshwater fungal communities from buoy surface, Lake Erie, Ohio, United States - Buoy 2 MA119 | ecosystem: Environmental > Aquatic > Freshwater > Lake | place: USA: Lake Erie, Ohio... | reverse complement strand
GCCGGGTCGCCACCCGCGGCACGGTGGCGGGCCGCGCCCGGGGCCGAGGCGGCAGCCCCATCCGGGCCCGCGCGACGTCCGGCGCGAGGTGCGCGAGGGCCGCGAGGGTGGCTTTGGTGGCGGCCCGGCGCACCGAGCCCCGCGGGTAGCGGTCGAGATGATCGCGAAACTCCCGACTCGTGAACGCCGCATCGGGGCTCTCGACGCCGAGCTTCGCCAGCAGTTCGGCGGCGTCGTAGCTCTCGTCGGCGAACACATCCCGCGCCCGGCAGGCCCGCAGCCGGGAGAAGCGGCCGCGGGCATGGAGGCAGAGGACGTCGTCCGGGTTCGCCTGCGCGGCGAGGTGCCGCAGCACGCGGATCTGCACCCGCTGAATGCCCGACACGGCGCCGTTCGCCTTGGCGAACCCGATCAGGTCGGTGATGTCGAAGAACCGCTGCATCCGACCGACCTCGGGCGGTTCCGGGCGACGCCCCGCCGCGAGCCTGCACGACGGCCCGCGGCCGGCGCCGGCGTGCCGAGTTTTCCGGGGGACCCGCGGCGACAGAATAGCCCGACCGGCTGCCGCGGCTCAAACCGCGACCGGCAGCGGCTCTCCCGCCCGCGGGTTGCGCGCACCCATCCCGGCACTCGAACCGCGACGGCTTCGTAAGGAACCGGCCGGAGACTTGACGGCTTCACGAGGCAGTGGTAGGGAATAAACCGATTGAGGGGTGGGAGACGTCTGTCGAGCATTCGATTCGCCGCGCGAAGGACAAAGCCATGTCATCTTTTGCTCATCGTCTGTGGGCTGCGGCATGGCCGGGTCGGCGGCGGAGCCAGCGTCGCGCCGCGCGGCCCCGCTATAGCCTCGAAACCCTCGAAGCCCGGCTCACGCCCTCCTGGAACTATAACCCTCCGACCTCCGTGCCCGTTCCCAACTCGTACGTCTCCGTCAGCCTGGATGCCTACGGCGACGCCAGCGGCAGTGCGGCGATCACCGCCAACGAGAACGACTTCTATTCGTTCGTCGCCCCCACGACCGGCAGCTACCGCTTCAACACCTCCAACAGCCAGGTGGACACCGTCCTGGTGATCTTCAATGCGAGCGGCTCCCGGATCGCCCACAACGACGATTGGAACGGCACGCTGTTGAGCTCGCTGACGACGACCCTCACCAGCGGCCAGCGATACTACTTCGGCATCACCAACTACACGGGCACCCGCGGCGGCTCCTACAACTGGGCGGTCGACGGCCCGGTCCCGCCGCAGCCCACCGACGACCTCTACGAGAACAACGACTCCCTCGGCGCCGCCTTCAACCTGGGCACGCTCACCAACCCCACGACGACGGTCGCCGGCCTCGTCCTCAACGACGAGGATTGGTTCCGCTTCACGACCCAGGGCACCGGCGGCTCGTCCCATTCGGTCACGGTCTCGTTCACGCACAACCTGGGCGACGTGGACGTCGCGCTGTGGGCCGCCAACGGCACGCGGCTCGCCTACTCGGCGGGCACGTCGAACACCGAAACGCTGTCGCTCAACGGCCTGTCGCCGGGCACATACTACCTGCAGGCCTACGGCTTCCTCGGCGCCCGCAGCCCCGGCTACTCCGTGACGATCAACGCACCGCTGGCCGCGGCCAGCGACGACTCCTACGAAAACAACGACACCCTCGGCCAGGCCCACGACCTGGGCACGGTCGCCGGCACGCGGACGATCTCCAGCCTCATCATGGCCGATTCCGGCGACTGGTTCCGGTTCACCACCGCGGGCGGATCGACGAGCGGCCACTCGGTCGCCATCTCCTCCGCGCTCGCCGAGGGCGATCTCGACCTGCGGCTGTACAGCGCCAGCGGCGGCTACATCGCGGGGTCCACGTCCGGCAGCAACACGGAGTCGATCTCGCTCAACGGCATGGGGGCCGGCACGTATTACGTCGAGGTCATCGGCTGGGCCGGCACCCGCAACTCGAACTACACGCTCACGCTGACGACGCCGAGCGTCAGTCCGGACGACGTCCACGAGGACAACGACTCGCTCGCCACCGCGGCCGACCTCGGGTCGGCGGGCGGCTCCCGGGTGCTCAACGGCCTGCGGATGGCGGACGCGAACGACTACTTCCGCTTCACCATCGGCTCCGCAGGGGGTTCCGCCCACTCGGTGGCGATCGCCTCATCGACCGGCGGCGCGAATCTCGACCTCTACCTGTACAACGGCTCCGGTTCCCAGGTGGGCAGTTCGGCCGGCTCGGGCAGCGGCGAGTCGGTGTCGCTGAACGGGCTCGCGGCCGGCACCTACTACGCACGCGTCTTCGACCGCAACAACACGAACCTCGCCACCTACACGCTCACGATCACGGCCCCGACGCCCGCCGGCCCGGTCGTGGGGACCAGAAGCACGCTGTATCTCAATTTCGACGGCGCCACCCTCAGCCGTGCCGACCTCATCCGCTGGGCGGGGAGCGACTGGCGGTCGATGGTCGACGTGCTCGACCCCGACGCCAACGGCATCGTCGTCCAGCCGTTCCTGAACGCCAACCGGGATCGGGCCACGATCATCAATCGGCTGATCGAGATGGTGCAGGCCGACCTCAGCCCGTTCGGCATCCGCGTGCAGCGGACCACGGGGCTGGCGGTCGAGAATCAGGGCGTGACGACCATCTTCCTCGGCCGTGCCACCCTGCCCTCCGGCCTGGCGCACGTCGCCTGCGACATCGACTACGGCAACAACAACCGCACCGACATCGCCTTCGTGTCGGACGAGAGCTGGGGCACCGCCGAGCGGACGGCCGTCGCCTTGGCCGACGTCACCCTGCACGAGGCGGGCCACACCTACGGCTTGTACCACGTCAGTTCCGGCACGGCCACGGAGTCGATGGGCCTGCGGTACAGCACCGCGAGCAGCCAGTGGGTGCAGGACACGAGCTTCATGAACTCGGTGTTCCCCGAATACAGCAATCATGGCGGCGGCCGCGGCGGGCAGAACACGTACAGCCGCATGTACAACACATTCGTCTCCACCTTCCGCAATCCGGAGGCCGAGCCCGAGGACGATGGGGAGACGCACAAGTTGGAGGACTTCCCCGCCATCAACCTCGACGACCTGCCGGCGAACCGCACCGAGATCGCCTACGCCTTCATCGGCAGCGACGAGTTTCTGAGCAGCATCATCGAGAACGTCTACCAGACGTACCTCGGCCGCTCGTCCGACGCCTGGGGGCTGGGGAACTGGCTGCAGGCCCTGCGGAGCCGGAGCGTTTCCCGCGAGCAGATGGAGTCGCTGTTCATCGCCTCCGCGGAATACCGGGGGCGCTACGCCACGACCACCGATTGGCTGCAATCGATCTACGGCGCGCTCCTGCTGCGCTCCGCCAGCCAGCAGGAAATCGACGTCTGGCTCGCCGCGATCAACGCCGGCATGAACCGGGCCACGGTCGCCGACGTGTTCACGACCAGCCAGGAGCGGATCACCAGGGACGTTCAAGGGCTCTACAACGGCTACCTCGGCCGCGACGGCTCGGAGGCGGAACTGCTCGCCTGGTACCAGGCCTATCGCTCGGGTTGGATGAGCCAGGACATCGTGGCCACCTTCGTCGGCTCCGAGGAGTATTTCTTCAACGAGAGCCAGGGCAAGGGTCAGCACGACTCCTGGACCAGCCAGCTCTACTACAACATCCTCAACCGCACGGCCTCCGACGCCGAGATCGCGGGCTGGGTGAGTTACATCCGCTCTTGAGTGCCGCGGGCCGACGTACCCGGCAGTCGCGGGCTGCGTGGCCGACATTCCCTCCGGCGAGACGCGGCGCCCGCCCGCGGCTCGCAAGCCGTTCGCGGAACTCCCCGGCCGCGTGCCTTGTTGACGCCTCCGCCGCCTCGTACCCTGTGCGGATCGGGAATGCTTCTTCCGTTCGTGAACCGCCTCCAGGAGTGCCACCGTGCGCCCCCAGCCGTCCTCCCGCCGAGCGCACCGCCGGCCGGCCGCCTGCCTCGCGATTGCGATCGCCTGTTCGCTGCCGGTCGTGGCGCCGGCCGCGGGGCCACTGACGGCCCGCTTCATCACGCCACGGGCCGGCGCCGCGCTGGTCGTCCGACCGCGGCAGATCCTCGAGCGGCTGCCCGACGGTGGCGAGGCGGCTTCGCTCTGGGCCGTCGAGGCGGCCCGCCTGTCGGTGCTGCCCAATGAGCCCGCGCGGCAGGTGGTGCGGATCGTGGAGACCTGCGGGTTCCTCCTGAACGAGGTCGAAGAACTCGGCTTCACCGGGCGGCCGGACGAGGCGGAGGATGACGCCGGGCTGGTCCTCGTGATCCGTTTCAGCCGGCCCGTCGATCCGCTGCTCGTCGGCGACCTGTTCCGGAATCCTCAGGTCGGCGAGGTCGGCGGCGTGCGGACGTACCGAGACGCGGGTGCCCGCCTGGCGGTGGCCCTCGTGGACGACCGCTCGCTCGTGGTCGGCCCCGCGAAGGCCATCCCGGCCCTGCTGGCCGCCGGGGCGGCGGGCGGCCCCGTGCATGACGCCATCGCCGATGTCGCGGCCGATGTCGACCTGGCCGGCGGCCTGTCGGCGGCGGGCCTGCCGGACGGCGCAAGGGAGCCGGAGTCGCCGATCGCCGGACTGAAGCTCGGCCGGTTTTCCGTGCGGCTGGGCAAGCAGCCCACGGTAAATGGCACCGCCACGTTCACCGACGCCGCCGCGGCGACCCGCGGGGCCGAGTGGCTCTCGTTCCTCGTGCGGGACATGCCCGCCGGCCTCGGACAGGCCGTCGAGATGCTCGGGCAGCGGCAGCCCAGGCCGGACGCGGGCCTCGCCGGCCTGCGGGCGGCGGTGGCCGGGCTTGGGCGCTGGGCCGGGGCGATCGAGCCGCGACAGGATGGCGACCGGCTGACGTTCGCGGGCACGAGCCCGGCCGACGCCGGCTTCCCGGCCGACATCGGCCCGCTGCTGGTCCTTCCCGACACCGAGGCTCAGGCCGCCGAGATGCGGGCCCGGGCCACGGCGCCGCCCGACGAGCCGAACGATGAACCGCGGCCCCGCGGCTATCTCGACAGCTTCGTGTGGCGGCCGCTCGACGCCGCGGCCGCACGGCGGGCGCGGCAGGCCCTGCGGGCGACCCTGCGGCTGCGGAATCGACTGCCCGCCGCGGCCGGGTTCGACGCGGAGTCGTTTCGCATCCTGGCCAGCGCGGACAGCGCGCCGCAGCGGGATCTGCCCGATCAGCCGCTGAGTCTGCTGGCCCTCACGGCCAACCTGATGGGGACGCAGGGCGTGCTGCCCACCCGCGACCGGTCGCTGCTCGTCCACTTCGACAGGCCCTCCGAGGTCGCCCAGCCGTTCATCGACACGCTCGACTTCGGCTTCGCGTCGCTGATCCGTGTCGAGGACGTGACGGAAGTCATCGCCGACGCGACCGGCGACACGGCGGAGGGCACGATCTCGTTCGCCTCGAACATCGCCCGCGGCGAACTGCGATTTCGGGCCGTCCGCGACGGCCAGGACTGGAAGTTCACGGAACTCGCGCTGCCCGGCTGGCTCCTGACCTGCTCGCGGCGGCCCGACGGCACATGGGGCATGCGGAGCGACCTGGGGCCGTACGGCAGCGAGCCGCGGGCCGCCGAGGTGGAACTCGCGCCGACGCTCGATGGCAAGCCGCTGCCCGACGCGCGGCTGCTTTTGTATCGAGAGCCACAGCTCGACGTCTTCGACGTGCATCGCGGCAAGGGCGGCCTCCAGACGGCACGGCTCCCTCCGGGCCGCTACCTGATGCAGGTGCTCGGCGACGATTTCGACGAGGCCCTGCGGGCCGACGGACCGGCCGTCACGGTGCCTGCCGAGCCGCCGCGGGCGCCGCTGGCCGTGGAGCTGAAAGCCCTCCGCAAGGCCGGCGCGGCGATCCGGCCCGGGCCCGATCGCTGACGCCCTTTGCACCGTGAGCGGGCCGATCCGCGGTGCCGCCGGACGGCCATCTTCATCGGCTCCCGTGCCGCGGCGTTGCCAGGCTCACGGGGGGATCGGATTGGTGTCCGCATCGGCCGGGAAGTTGCCGTCGAGCATGATGTCGCCGACGTTCACGCGATTCGTGCCCGGGTGGATGTAGCGGACCTCGGTGCGGCCGAAGTGCCGCTCCATCTGCACCAGTTGCCATGGCCCGCCATCGACGCGAACCATCCGCCGGGCGACGGAAATGCCGTCGAGCCGCGTGACCACGTCGCCGGGTGCGAGGCCGATCTGCCGCAGGGGCGAGTCGAAGTCGAGGCCGACGATCCGGGCTCCCCAGAACGTCACCTGCCGGCCCCGTTGGCGGATGAACATCCACTGGGCCCGGAAGTGGCCGCGGAGCGTCGGCGAGTAGTAGATGTCGTCGCCGTCGAACGCCCACGCCTGTCCCGCGACCTGGCCCTGCTGCGGCTTGGGCCGCCGGCGGACCGGCTGGAACTCGTCCGCCGATACCGCCTCTCCATCCGGCGGCGGCACCTCGTCCACCTCCTGGCCACGGGCCTGGCACGCGACCGCGAGCAGCATCACGACGGCCAGGGTGAGACGCGGTCGCATCGACGACACATGGCACATGGGGAGGTTCTCCGAGGACGGGATGGTCGCGTCTGGCGGCGCCAGGCCGACGCCGGAAAAAGAATAGCCGGGGCGGCCACGCTTCCTCAACAGCCGGCCCGGCCGAACGACGGCGGGCGGCCAGGCAGCCCGCCACGACGCGCCCCGCGACCGCACCGCCGTGTCCCTGCCGTCAGCGACGACCCGCGGCCCGGCAGCCCGGCGAAACGCCGCTGACTAACGGGCCCTCGCGGACCGCTCGGCGAGCCACGACGTCATCGCCCGCAGGGTGACGTTGGCCCCGCGGACCGCACGGTCGCGTGCGGCCGCGAGGAGCGGTCGCGACTCGACGGCGAGGGCGGCGGCCGCCGCCCGCACGACGGCCGCTTCATCCGCCGCATCGGCCCGCAGCACGTGGGGCCAGCCGCCGCCCGCGAGCAGCGGGAACACCTTCGCCCCGCCCCGGATCTGGTCGATCGCCACGAACGGCACGCCGTGCCGCAGGGCGAGCATGCCGCCGTGAAACCGCGACGTCACCACGAGGTCGCAGGCGGCGTAGCGGGCCTCGATCTCCCGGGCCGTAAGTTCCGAGCGGCCGAGATGGTTTTCGATGATCTCCAGCCGCCCGCCTCCGCGTCGTAGAAGATGCTCCGCGGCCGCCCGCGCGAGCTCCTCGGTCCGCTCCCAGAGGCAGTTGGCCTCGCCATACTCCGCCTGCGGCCCTCGCAGGGCGAGGCCGATTACCGGCCCTGTCCCGGCACGGTTCGCGGGCGGCATCATCGGCAGCGGCGCGACGATGGCGACGTCCTCATGCCGCTCCGCCGCCCCCTGCCGGGCGAGCACCGCCGTGAAGGGATCGGCATGCCGCTCGTGGTCGGGAGCGAGGAGGCTCACGCCTACGCCCAGCATCGGCCGGCCGCGAAACCGCGCGAACAGGGCCTCGGTCTGCGGGTGGCCGGCGATGACCGGGCCGCAGGTGAAGACCACCGCCGCGAACCGACCGGGATCGACCTGCTCGTGGTCCACGCGGATCGCCGACGGCATGTCGATGTCGGCCGCCGATGCGTGCGCCACCCGCCATCCCTCGGCCACGAGTCGGCCGACGACGCTCTCCAGCGACAACAGGTCACCGATCGTCCCGTGGCCCGCGAACGACCCATACCAGGTGACGAGCACCTCGGGCCTCTGGGCCGCCCGATCGCCCCCCGGCCCGGCCACCCGGGCCCGGTCGCAGAGTCGCCGCGCCAGGGAGCGGGGCGGCGCCTCGGGCGGCGGCCGCTTGTGGGTCAGTTTGAGGACGGGAACGTCGGCCGCGGACAGCAAGGCCTCGTCCGCGGCCGTCGGCGGCGCCGCCAGCCGCGTTTCGTAGGGCTGGAACCGGTGCGGCTCGACCGCCGACAGCGTCGGCACGGCGTCCCAGGAGGCGCGAAACCGGGGGTCGGAGGCATGGCACGCGGCGAACAGGCGGTGGACCCAGAAGTAGTGGTCGCGGCTCTCCCGATTCTCCCAGTAGCGCCGCGCTGCCTCCTGCCAGCGGTGCACGATGTCGCTGCCCGGCGCGGCGGCCAGGAACCAGCTCGACAGCATCCGATCCGCTGCCGGCCGGGCGAAGGCGAAGAAGCCGGCCGTGATCCGCTCCGGCAGCCAGGTGTCGAGCGGCCGCATGCAATACACGGTCGCATCCACCCACACGCCGCCGTATCGGGCCAACAGTTCCAGGCGAATGACGTCGCTGAACGCCTCCGGCTCGAGCGGCTTGCCCGCGACGTGCGCCAGGGCATCGGCGGGCAGAAAATCCCCGAGCCTCCCCCGATCCAACAGCCGCACGGTCCAGCCGGGGTTCTGTCGCCGCCAGGTCTCGGCGCAGGCCCGGACCAGTTCCGGGGCACGCTCCCAGCCCTGGAGCCACAGCATCCACACGACCCGCGGCAGCGCCGCACCGTCGTCCATCGCCGCCGGTGGAGGCTTCTCGATGCCGGCTTCGTGCCGGAGAGGATCGAGCCGCCCTCGGCCCGGCGACGTGCCGGTCTCCGTGGCCGACCGCCCCTTCCCGACGAGCCGATGCCAGACGGTCGCGAGCCCCTTGCGGATCAGCATCCGGCCCTTTCCCACGGCGTCCAGCCGATGCCTGCCCCGCGCGTCGCCGTCAGCCACCTCTTCCCCCATGGCGACGCATTCCGGAACGTGGCGCAACCCGTCCGGCACCGCGGCCGGCGACTCAGCCCCGGCTCGCGGCCGCGGGAGATCTTCCCCGACGGCGGCTGCGCCAGAGCCCGGCGGCGGCGAAAGCGATCCCGGACCCACCGAGGGCGAGCGTGCCCGGCTCGGGCACCGCCGCCAGGCCGCCGGCCAGATCCCGCATGCGATACTCGGCCGGGGTCACGGCGCCGCTGATCTCGTTGAACGTGCCGGCGGCGACCGTGTCGATCGTATACCACTGGCCCGTCTCATAGTCGGCTCCGTACAGCGTGGAAAAGTCTTTGTCGAATGCGAGCTGCACGCCGACCCCGGGCTGTGTGTAGAGAGCCGTGTAGGGCCTGTCCCCTGACAGGCTACTCATGTCGATCTGGAAAAAGGTGTTGGTCGCCGAGGAGAGGTCGGAGCCGTACAGCATGCCGACGTCCGGATCGTAGGCAAGGTCGTTGGGATTCAGAGATCCCGTCACGCCCGTGATGGTCAGCGGTGTCTCGAGCGTAACCCCCGTGGGCAGGCCGCCGGGACCGTACACGATCGACGCGCTCATGAGAAGATTGTTGGCGCCGCTGTCGATGTACCAATAGCGGTCCGCGAAGAACGTGGCGTTCCGCGGAATCGGCAGCGTGTCGATCCCGAGTTGGGCCGCCGTCGCCAGCAGGCCGAGGCCACCGGACGGGCGGTCCCAGTAGTAGAGATTCTTGTCGGTGCTGAGGAAGTAGACCTGGGCGCGCTCCCGGTTGAGCGCGAAGCCGTTGGCCAGGCTGCCGGAGAGACCCAGGGAGGCGGTCGAGATGGTGTCGACGATCTGGCCGGTCGCCGGGTCGAACGAGTAGATGTCGTTGTCGGAGGCGACGCCGTAGATCACCGTCGCCGGCAGCGGGTCCGCGTGGACCGGTGCGGGGCCGAGGGCGACGAACAGGGCGGCCAAGGCCCACAGGATGCCCGTGGCGGCCAGCCCGTGCCGAACCGCAGCGGCTGGACGGCCGGCGGATCGAAAGTGGTCCGCCCTCGGCAGGCGGCCATGCGTCCGCTCGCGCGTGGCGAAAGGAGTGTGAATCGGGAACGGGGCCATACGGATCTCCCTAACGGCTTTGGTGACGCGCAAATCGGAAAACGGGACGGTGGGCCGACTCGACCGCCCCACCCCGCAGCCTCGCTGGCCGTGGGGCGACGGCTCGAAGTTCGACGGCATCGAGAGAATGCACGTCGCATGCCAAATCAGCGGCCCGCGCGGCACCAGCCCCCCACTCCGCAGGCCACCGGCACAAAAAAGGCCTGTTGCACGCCCTGTTTTCGCAACGCGATGGGCGCAGGCCGCCCCGAAAAACTTCCAACCGCCCGGCCGCGATGGCTCGCTCGGTGCAGACCCTCCTCACCAAAATGGTGAGACGCTCACCATGCCGGTGACCAACCGGTGATCCAGCCGAGCACGTCTTGGCAGGCGATCAGTCGCCAAAAAAGCCTTTTTTCAGCGGGTTCCGTCCGGAGGTTGCCAGCCAGCCGCGCCAATCGCGGCCAGGCTCCGCTGCATTGCAGTGCGCAGGGCGTGCCAAAGTCTCCGGGCACGGGCAGACCTGCAGAAAGGCCCTGATCCCGATTCATGCCAGGGCCCCACGCCCTCGTGAGCACGCCGGGGCACCGAGCGGGCAGGCCGCGGCCGGACGGCTACCCGCCGGCACGCGATGGCCGCGGCAGCACGCTGCGCGTCGGTCCGGCCGGGTCACCGCCTCAGCCAGTCCGTCCATTCCAGATGCAGCACGTCGTCGCCCTGGCACAGCCCGGGCGGCAGCGTGACGAGCATGCCGTCGCCCCGGGGCTCGACCCGCACGTCGAGCGTGCCGATCGGCCGCCGGGGAAGATCGTCGCGTCGCGGATCCCGCACCGTCAGCTCGAATTGCCCCGACTGCTTGCGACTGCCCGCCGCATGCAGCCTCCCCACCGCGAGTTCGAACCGCTCGAGTTCCCGGAAGCCCGCGACGAGCACCGCCACCCGCTCCGGCCAGCCCACCTCGCCGGCCGTGACGTCGCAGCGGCCGAAACCGCGTGGGCTCGTGATCCGCAGCACGGTCACGCCATCCGCCACCTCCACGCTGGCTGTGTCGTCGGCGTGCTGCATCGCGGCGACCCCGAGCCCGGCATCCTGTTCGTCCGCGGCCAGGCAGAGCCCGGCGAGGATGACCAGCACGCAGGCCGCGGACGTCCAGCCGGGCAGCGGCCAGGGGCCGAATCGACGTGCGGTCATGGCGGCCTCTCGTAGCCGGTCAGACGGAGTTCGCAAGGGTCACCGGCGGCTCGCGAACGACCCGACAAACGGTGGGTCGAATCGAACGGCAATGCACTATACCGGCTGCCGCCGCTGCGGGGACGATGGTCGAAATCGACGCGACCGTCGCGGCGCGGCGGCCGCGGAACTCGTCAGGCAGCCGCTGTCGCTGATGCCGTCCGATGTCGCGGGGGCGTTCTCCGCGGAGGAACTCGTCGATCTCGTCGCCTGGCTGGAGACGCTGCGGCAGACGAATTGACCGCCGCGCGGGTCCGCCCGGGCGACGCCCCGGCCGTTCGCCTTGACCGCCGCCCCGATTCCCCGCGAGAATCACGCGGAGTCCGCTATTTTCGCAGCCGGGCGGGCCCGCCGCCGTCCCGCCCCCTGCCCGACCCGCCGGCCCCGGCCGCCTCCCGCACCGCGAACCAGTCGTCAAGCACCATTTATGGAAACCCTCGAACGCCTCTGGGACACCCTGTCCAACGGCGCGGCCGCCACCAGCGGTCGCATCGAGCGGTTCCTCACCGGCCTGTTCGGCTCCTCCAACGCCCGCTACCTGCGGCGGCTGGAGCCGCGGATCGAGGCCATCAACGCGCTCGAGCCCAAGTATCAAGCGATGACCGCGGCCCATCTCCGCGGCCAGACGGCTGAGTTCAAGCGGCGGCTCGCGGCGGGCGAGACGCTCGACGACATCCTCGTCGAGGCCTTCGCCGTGTGCCGCGAGGGGGGGCGGCGGTTCCTCGGCATGCGGCACTACGACGTGCAGCTCATCGGCGGCATGGTGCTCCACTCCGGCGCGATCGCCGAGATGATCACGGGCGAGGGCAAGACGCTCGTCGCCACGCTCCCCGCCTACCTCAACGCGCTCGAGGGCAAGGGCGTGCACGTCGTCACGGTGAACGACTACCTCGCCCGCCGCGACATGGAATGGATGGGCCCGCTCTACCTCGGCCTCGGCCTCACCGTGGGCGCCATCCAGTCGGGCATGGACTCGGGCGAGCGGCAGCAGGCCTACGCCTGCGACATCACCTACGGCACCAACAACGAGTTCGGGTTCGACTACCTCCGCGACAACATGCGGATGGCCGCCCGCGGCGACGACCGCTTCCCCAAGCACCAGCAGCAGAGCCAGGGCCCGCTGCACTTCGCGATCGTGGACGAGGTGGACAACATCCTCGTGGACGAGGCCCGCACGCCGCTGATCATCTCCGGCCCGGCCCACGACGACGTCGCCAAGTACTCCCGGGCCGACCAGATCGCCCGCCAGCTCAAGCCCGAGCAGCACTTCGAGGTCAAGGAGAAGGAGCACACCGTGGCCCTCACCGAGGAGGGCGTGCGGACGGCCGAGCGGCTCGCCGGCGTGGAGAGCTTCTACACCGCCGGCAACATGGAATGGCCGCACCTCATCGACAACTCCCTCAAGGCCCACTGGCTCTACAAGCGGGACGTGAACTACGTCGTGCAGAACGGCGAGGTGGTGATCGTGGACGAGTTCACCGGCCGGCTGATGCCGGGCCGGCAGTGGTCCGACGGCCTCCACCAGGCGGTCGAGGCGAAGGAGGGCGTGCGGGTCAAGGAGGAGTCGCAGACGCTCGCCACCGTCACGCTGCAGAACTTCTTCAAGCTCTACAAGAAGCTCGGCGGCATGACCGGCACCGCCATGACCGAGGCCACCGAGTTCTGGAAGATCTACAAGCTCGACGTGATCGCCATCCCGCCCAACCGCGGCCTGCAGCGGATCAACCATCCCGACGTGATCTACCGCACCGAGCGGGAGAAGTGGATCGCCGTGGCCGACGAGGTGGAGCGGATCCACCGCTTCGACACGCTGGCCATGGCCGACGGATCCTGGAAGGTGGGGACGATCCTCGGCGAGACGGCCGACGCCTACGAGTTCCGCCCCAAGGGGGAGCGGGACGCCGAGTCGGTCCCGCTGGCGAAGGTCAAGGAGATCCAGCGCCGGGGGCTGCCGGTGCTCGTGGGCACGGTGTCGATCGAGAAGAGCGAGCGGCTCTCCGCGCTGCTGGAGAAGCGGGGCGTGGAGCACCAGGTGCTCAATGCCAAGCACCACAAGCGCGAGGCCGAGATCATCGCCCAGGCGGGCCGGCTCGGCGCGGTGACGATCGCCACGAACATGGCCGGCCGCGGCACCGACATCATCCTCGGCGGCAATCCCGAGACCATGGCCTGGGCGCGGCTCCAGGACACATACCCCACCCGGCTCGACGTGCCCAAGGAGGAGTGGGACGCGCTGGTGGGCGAGATCGCCGCCCGCGAGAACATGAAGACCGAGGGGGAGTCGGTGCGCGCGATGGGCGGCCTGCAGATCATCGGCACCGAGCGGCACGAGGCCCGCCGCATCGACCTCCAGCTTCGCGGCCGCTGCGGCCGGCAGGGCGACCCCGGGTCGAGCCGCTTCTTCCTCTCGCTGGAAGACGACCTGATGCGGATCTTCGCCGGCGAGTGGGTGAAGAACGTGCTCACCAGGCTCGGCATGCAGGACGGCGAGGCGATCGAGAGCCGGATGGTGACCCGCCGCGTGGAGGCCGCCCAGAAGAAGGTCGAGGAGCGGAACTTCGAGGTCCGCAAGAACCTGCTCGAATACGACGAGGTGATGGACGAGCAGCGGAAGCGGGTCTACGGCTTCCGGCAGCGGATCCTCGACAACACCGACGGCGACGCCGACCTGCGAGAGATGATCCTGGAGATGGTGGATCGCCAGGTGGACCAGAACATCGGCACCTTCCTCGACAAGGACTACGGCGCCCAGACCTTCGCCGGCTGGGCGGCCGGGCAGCTCGGCTGCGAGCTCGACGCCGCGGACTTCCGCGGCATGAATCCCGCCGAGGCCGAGCGGCTCGCGGTGGACGAGGCGGTGCGGCATGCCGAGGCGCAGATCTTCGAGGCGGTGGACGAGAACCTGCCGGCGGGCGAGGAGGAGAGCGAGTGGAACTGGTCGGCCCTGGCCGCCTTCGCCAACGCCCGCTGGAAGCTCGGCGTGCACGACCGGGATCTCAAGCGGGTGGGCCGCGAGGGCGTGGCCGAGTTCCTCCAGGAGAAGGCCCGCGAGGCGATCCACCGCATCGACCTCGCCGAGGGCGGCCGCTTCCTGGCCCCGGACTTCGGCCTGCGGAGCGCCTGCGGTTGGACGGAATGGCGGTTCGGCGTGCGGCTCGACGGCGGCGACCTGGCGGCGCTCGAGAAGGCCGGGCACGACGCCGCGGCCTTCAGGCAACTCGTCGGCAAGAAGGCCCGCGAGGCCTACGCCCGCCGCGAGATCGAGTATCCGGTGCTCGTGGGCCTGGCCCACTTCACGGCCCGCCGGCCCGACGGCTCCCGCGGCCTCGATCGCGAGGGCCTCTTGGCCTGGGCCCGCGAGCGGTTCGACCCTTACCTCCAGGAGGAGGATCTCGCCTCCTCCGACCTCGAAGTGCTCCGGTCGCGGCTCGTGGAGGCCAGCCACCGCCGGCACGCCCGGGGCGACGACCCGCGGGACGAGATGAAGCGGATGGAGCGGGCCGTGCTCCTGCAGATCCTCGACAACTCCTGGAAGGACCATCTCCTGGCGATGGATCACCTCCGCTCGAGCGTCGGCCTCCGCGGCTACGCCCAGGTGGACCCCAAGGTGGAGTACAAGCGGGAGGGCATGCGGACCTTCGACCTGATGTGGAAGGGGATCGACGAGCGGGTCGTGGACATCGTCTACCGCATCGAGCAGGTCGAGGAGGACGCACTGCGGAGCACCTGGAAGGAGACGGCGGCGATCCACGCCGAGGCCGCCTCGGCCACGCTCGCCCCGCCGGCCGAGACGACCGCGGCGTCGGGCGGACAGCGGGGCGAGAGCGGTCCCGTGGAGCCGATCCGCAACACGGGGCAGCGGGTGGGCCGCAACGATCCCTGCCCCTGCGGCAGCGGGAAGAAGTTCAAGAACTGCTGCGGCAAGTCGAGCGGCGTGGCGGCTGGTTAGGCTCGTCGTCACGGTAGGGCGCAAGCCGTGGCCACCAGCAGGAGACCACGGCCCGGTAGCGGCGATACCGGTCTCCGAACCGGCGTTCCAGGTCGGCCTCCTCCCACGGCCGGGCGAGCCCTTGCCAGATCGCCATCCCCACCGCGGTGTACACCAGCACGCCGGGCGACCGCAGCCACATTCCGACGCCGATCGCCTGGGCGAAACCGAACATCGCCATCGGGTTGCGGACGTGCCGGTACGGACCGGCGATCACCAGCCGCCGAGCCGTGTCGAGCGGCAACGGCGTGCCCGCACCGTCGCGGACGAACACGTTGGCGGTGCCGAGTCCGAGCAGGCTGGCCGCGAGGAACACGCCGCCACCCACCGGATCCGTGGCGGGCAGCCGCGGCCCGTGGAGCCACCGCTCCAGCCAGGCGGTGGCCCAGGGCACGAGGCCCAGAAGCACCGACCACATGACGACGATCTGCCCGAGCGTCTTGGACGTGTTCCACGCCCGCGACGCCGGGACGGCCACCCGGGGTCGGTCGGGGATCAGGCTTGCGAGGCGGAGGCGTGCCATGTGATCCATGCCGAGGTGGCGAGGGCCGGCAGCATCAGGCACACGCCCGGCCAGCCGGTCCGGGTGAGCCCCGCCAGCATGACCGCGTGCAGCGCGGAGCAGGCCAGCCCGCCGCAGAGCACCTGTCGCAGGCCGCCCGTCCACGGCGCGGCGGTCCGTTCCCCCCAGGCCGCCGCCAGCGAGCCGCCGACCCAGAAGAGCAGGTCGCCGGGCAGGAACGCGAGCAGCGAGAGCCCGTCGTCACCGAAGGCGAACCAGCGGCGAACCGACGGCGCCAGACCGATCACGGCCCACCAGACGAGCGTCAGGACACCCTGCGCGAGGAAGTAGAGGCTCCGGGGTGAACTCGCGATCCCGCCAGTCCTCATGGCCTGCACGCCTCCACGAGCATCGTATCGGCGACCGCCGCGGAGCACAGGCTCCCCCCGCGGGACGATGGCCGCCGGCCGGTCTGGACCCGCCGCCCTGACGCCCCGCGACGACACGCTGCGACCATCGGTCTGGTCAGCGGCCGCCGATCCCGCCTACGTTCTCCATGTATGGTGCTCGATCTCCTGTATCTCGCCGTCGCGGTGCTCGCCCTGCCCTGGGTGGCGTGGCGCAGGCTCTCCGGCGGCCGGCCCGTGGCGGCGCCGGGGACGCGGTTCACCGGCGGGGTCACGGTCGCGGCCAAGCCCGCGGGGTCCGGGCGGATCTGGCTGCACGGCGTGAGCCTGGGCGAGGCGCAGTTGCTCGCGTCGCTGGCCGCGGAACTCGGCCGGCAGGCGGCCGCCGCGGGCCGCTCCATCGACTGCGTGCTCTCCAGTTCGACCACGACGGGCCTCGAGGTGGCCGCCCGGCGGGTCGGCGCCGACCGCGCCTTCCCCTGCCCGCTCGACTTCACCTGGGCGGTGGACCGCACGCTCGACCGGGTGCGACCCGACCTGCTGGTGCTCGGCGAACTGGAACTGTGGCCCAACCTCCTCGACCGGGCCCGACGCCGCGGCATCCCGATCGTCGTGGCCAACGGGCGGATGAGCGAGCGGAGCGCCGCCGGCTACGCGCGGATCCGGCCGCTCGTGCGCCGCATGCTCGGCCGTGTGGGGCTCGTCGTCGCCCGATCGCAGGACGACGCCGACCGCTTCGCGTCCCTCGGCGCCGGCGAGGTGGTCGTCACGGGGTCGCTCAAGTTCGACGGCGTGCGCGGGGAGCGGACGGCCCCGGAGGTGGAGCGGCTGCGGCGGCTGGCCGGCTTCGCGACCGACGACGTCGTGTTCCTCGCCGGCAGCACCCAGGATCCCGAGGAGCGGCTGGCGGCGGAGGCCTTCATCGCCCTGCGGGATGCCCATCCGGCGCTGCGGCTGGTGATCGTGCCGCGGCACGTCGAGCGGACGGCCGAGATCGGTGCCGCCCTCGACGCCCTCGGCCTGCGGTGGCAGGCCCGCAGCCGGCTCGATCCCGACGGCGCCGATCCCGCGGCCCGCGTGCTCCTCGTGGACGCGACCGGTGAACTGGCCTGGTGGTGGGGCACGGCGGCGATCGCCTTCGTGGGCGGCAGCCTCGACGGCAAGCGCGGCGGCCAGAACATGCTCGAGCCGGCGGCCTACGGCGCCGCGGTCTCCTTCGGCCCCCAGACCCGCAACTTCAAGGACGAGGTGGCCCGACTGCTGGCGGCGGACGGGGCGGTGGTGGTCGCCGACGGCCGCGGCCTGCGCGACTTCGTGGCCCGCTGCCTGGCGGACCCCGCCTGGGCGGCCGCGCTCGGCGGCCGGGCCGCGGGGCTGGTGGCCGCCCAGCGGGGGGCGACGGCGGCCACGGCCCGGCTGATCCTCGCCCGCCTGCCGCCCACGGCGAACGCATGACGGGGCCAAAATCGGCCCCGTTGCCGATCCGCGCCCGTCCCCCGATAATCCGAATCTCTTCCGGATCCGGAATGGCGGACGACCGGTTCCTTCAATCCCCTAGCAAGCACGAGGCTGGAACGTGGCACAAGGCAAGTATCTGTTCACGAGCGAGTCGGTCAGCATGGGCCATCCGGACAAACTGGCGGACCAGATCTCCGACGGCGTCCTCGACGCCTATCTGGCGCAGGATCCCCGCAGCCGCGTCGCCTGTGAGACGATGGTCACCACGGGCCTGGCCGTGATCGCCGGCGAGATCACCTCCAAAGGCACGATCGACTACCAGCAGGTCGTCCGCAACGTGATCCGCGAGGTCGGCTACACCGACGACGAGATGGGGATCGCCGCCGACACCTGCTCGGTGCTCGTGGCCGTGGGCAAGCAGTCGGGTGACATCGCCATGGGCGTCAACGAGGACGAGGCCAAGGGCAAGGACATCGGCGCCGGCGACCAGGGCCTGATGTTCGGCTACGCCTGCAACGAGACGCCGGAGATGATGCCGCTGCCGATCGCCCTGTCCCACCGGATCCTCAACCGGCTGACGGAGGCCCGGCAGAAGGGCGAGGTGGACTGGCTGCGGCCCGACTCCAAGAGCCAGGTGACGGTCGAGTACGAAGGCCACAAGCCGGTCCGCATCGACACCGTCGTGGTCTCCACGCAGCACGCCCCGCACGTCTCGAACGACGACATCAAGAAGTTCATCGTCGAGAAGATCGTCAAGCCGCTGCTCCCCAAGAACCTCGACACGAGCAACGTCACCTACCACATCAACCCCACGGGCCGGTTCGTGGTCGGCGGCCCGCACGGCGACTGCGGCCTCACGGGCCGGAAGATCATCGTCGACACCTACGGCGGCTGGGGCCGCCACGGCGGCGGCGCGTTCTCCGGCAAGGATCCCACCAAGGTGGACCGCAGCGCCGCCTACATGGCCCGCCACGTGGCCAAGAACATCGTCGCGGCCGGCCTCGCCGACCGCTGCGAGGTGCAGTTGGCCTACGCGATCGGCGTGAGCGAGCCGGTGAGCGTGCACGTCGACACCGAGGGCACGGGCAAGGTCGAGGACCAGCGGCTCTGCGAACTGGTTCGCGAGTTCTTCCCGCTCACGCCCCGCGGGATCATCGACTACCTCGACCTGCGGCGGCCGATCTACCGCAAGACCGCCGCCGGCGGCCACTTCGGCCGCGACGGCTTCTCGTGGGAGCAGACCGATCGGGCGGGTGCCCTGGCCGAGGCGGCCAACGCCGCCGCGGTGGCCTGACGCGGGCATGACGGCCCTCTCCTCCCGCCGGCGCGGCTGGCCCACGCACCCGCCGGCGGGGAACGGCCTGGCGGACGTCGTCGCCCTGCTGGCGACAGGCCTGGGCGGCAGCGCCGCCGTGGCCGCGATCGCCTGCGGCGCGGTGCTCGTCGCGCGGCGGCTCGTCCTGCCGGCGGCCGAGCCTGCCGCGGCCGTGCTGCCGGGCGTGGCCGCCGCGGCCGCGGCGCTCGTGGCCCTGGCGGACGTCGCCTTCCGACTCGGCGGCTCCTGGGCGGCGACGGTGGCCGCCCGCGTGGGCACCGTGCTGGCGGTCGCCGCCCTGGCCCTGCCGCCGCGGATCGGCACCTGGCCCGACGCGGTGGCGACGGCCTTGGCCGTGGCGATCGGCGCCGGGGCGATCGCCTTCGCGCCGCGTCCGACGCGTGCGCGGCCGTCCCGCCCAGCCCGACGGCCACCCCGACCGCCCGGCGGCCGCGGGCGGCGGCCGGCCGGCGTGGAGCGGCTGCCAGGCCGCCTGCGGCAGCGGTTCACCCGCTACGACTCGACCGCCGGCGTGGACAGCCTGCGGGGCAGGATCGTCGTCGGCGTGACAGCGGGCTCGAAGACCGCCCACGGCCACGTCGGCTTCTGCCCCGCGTTCGCGGCGACGCCCTCCGCCGAGGTGTCCACCGACTACGATGGCGTCGAGGCCACGGTGGCGGCGGCGGAGGTGCTGCCCTGGGGGCTGCGGGTGGAGGTGCGGCTCGCGGAGGCGGCCGAGGAGCCGCTCGAGATTCCGGTGGACGTGGTCGTCCGCGGTGCGGGGTGAGGCTGCATGGCACGCTGGCCGCGACATCTCTGGACGACGCTCTTCACCTATGCTGTGATCTTCGGCGGCTTCCCGCTGCTGGCGTTCTTGCTCTGGATGTGGGTGCGGGGCCGGTTCTGGGCCGGGTGATCGGAAGACGAGAGGAGCGTCTCGGATGCTGCATGCGATCGTGATGGCGGGCGGGTCGGGCACGCGGTTCTGGCCGGCCAGCCGGGCCGCGCTCCCCAAGCAATTGCTGCCCCTCGCGGGCGAGCGAACGCTGCTGGAGGACACGGTGGCCCGGCTCGACGGCCTCGTGCCACCGCAGCGGGTGCTGGTCGTGACCTCGGCGCGGCTGCTCGACGCCGCCCGGCGGCAGCTCCCGCAGGTGCCCGCCGCCGGCCTCGTGGGCGAGCCCTGCAAGCGGGACACCGCGCCCTGCATCGGCTTGGCCGCCCTGCTCGTCTCCCGGCACGATCCCGACGCCACGATGGCCGTCATGCCCTCCGACCACGTGATCACGCCGGCCGCGCGGTTCCAGGAAGCGATCCGCCAGGCGGCGGCGCTCGTGGACGCGTCGCCGGGCCGGCTGGTCACCTTCGGCATCCGGCCGACCTACCCGGCCGAGAGCTTCGGCTACATCCAGCAGGGCGCTCCACTGGCCGTCGCGGCCGGCGCCGCGCCCGCGCACGCCGTGGCCCGGTTTCGTGAGAAGCCGCCGGCGCAGGTCGCCGAGGAATACCTCGCCGCCGGCAACTACCTGTGGAACTCCGGCATCTTCGTGTGGAAGGCGGCCACGATCCTGGCGGCGCTCCGCGAGCGGCAGCCCGAGTGCCTCGCCCACCTGGAGCGGATCGCCGCCGCCTGGGACACGGCGGACCGGGACGCCGTCTTCGCCCGGGAGTTCGCCGCCATCAAGGGCATCTCGATCGATTACGCGGTCCTCGAGCACGCCGCCGACGTGGTGGTGATCGAGGCCCCCTTCACCTGGGACGACCTCGGCGGCTGGTCGGCCGTGGCCCGGCAGCGGGGCGTCGATGCCGAGGGCAACACCGTCGTCGGCCGGCACCTCGGCATCGAGTCGGTCCGCACGATCGTGCACGCCGCGGACGACCACCTCGTCGTCACGATGGGGCTCGAGGACATGCTCGTGGTGCACACGCCGGACGCCACGCTCGTGGCCGACCGGGCCCGTGAGGAGGCCGTCCGCAAGGTCGTGGCGGAGCTGGAGAAACGCGGCTGGCAGGAGTATCTGTGAGCGTCCAAGGGCTGACGACGGCGGGGCTGCTGGTGGCGATGCTGGCGGGGACGGCCCGCGGCGAGGACGCCTCCGCGGAGGCGGTGCACCGTCGCGACGCGGCCTGGCTGGAGGCGGCGCGGCGATCCCGCGAGGCGCTGGAGTGGACCGACGAGCTGGTGCGTCACGACTGGCGGCTGCAGCGACGACCGGGCACGGAGACCTGCCGGGTCCTCGATCCTGCCGACGGGGTCGTGCGGGAGGGGACCGCGGCCGAGTGCCGGGCCACCTTCACCACGCTGGAGACCGAGGGCCGCGTGCCGCCGGTCCGCGGGCACGCGGTGATCCTGCTCCACGGACTGGGCGAGGGCCGCGACTCGATGCGGCCGCTCGCCGATCACCTGCGGCGGTCGCTCGACGCGACGGTCGTGACGTTCGGCTACGCCAGCCTGAAGGCCGACATCGACGCCCACGGCCGGGCGCT
>Ga0315903_10003644_pt1 | contig 21169 bp, 20 predicted proteins | sample LakEriMetagenome_7_FD_203524 | JGI IMG/M metagenome (GOLD analysis project Ga0315903, IMG submission 203524) | Freshwater fungal communities from buoy surface, Lake Erie, Ohio, United States - Buoy 2 MA119 | ecosystem: Environmental > Aquatic > Freshwater > Lake | place: USA: Lake Erie, Ohio... | reverse complement strand
TTTCGTGATGATCGACGCACACAAATTGTTGCAAGCGAGGGAGACTTCAGCGCAGAGGATTTGATACCCGACCAAGATGTTGTTGTAACCATTACACGTGGCGGTTACTCAAAGCGCACAATGGCAGATCTTTATAGATCACAGCGGCGTGGTGGCCGTGGAGTTAAAGGAGCTGCCCTAAAAGAAGATGATGTTGTAGATCATTTCTTCGTCGCATCCACTCACGACTGGCTACTGTTTTTTACCAATCAGGGACGCGTCTACCGCGCAAAAGTTCACGAACTTCCAGATGCAGGACGAGATGCACGAGGCCAACATGTTGCAAACTTGATGGCCTTTAAACCAGAAGAAAAAATCGCTCAAGTTTTGTCAATTAAGGATTATACAATCTCACCCTATTTAGTTTTAGCTACACGCAATGGACTCATTAAGAAGACACCATTGATTGAATACGACTCACCACGCACAGGTGGTCTTATTGCAATCTCACTAAAACCCGGTGATGAAGTTGTTAGCGCATCACTTATTAACTCAGGGGACGAACTGTTGCTAGTTTCAACCAAAGCAATGTCACTGCGCTTTACAGCAGATGATGAATCGCTTCGATCAATGGGTCGATCTACAAGTGGAGTAATTGGAATGAAGTTCCGCACTGGAGACAACTTGTTAACAATGGCACGAGTTAATTCCGAACAATCCACAAATTCATTTGTATTTACTGCAACCGATGGCGGTTATGGAAAGAAAACACCAATCGATGAATATCGCTTACAAGGTCGTGGCGGAATTGGAATTAAAGCTGCAAAGATTGATGAGAACTCTCGCGGATCTTTAGTGAGTGCACTTGTATTGCGCGATGAAGACGAGATTCTTGCAATTACATCAGCTGGAACAGTGATGAGAACCCCAGCAGCCGAGGTGCGCCAAACTGGTCGCGACTCCATGGGTGTGCGTCTGGTAAATCTGGATGAGGGAGTAAGCCTGCTTTCAGTGACTAAAAACGGGGAAGATGAGATTTCTCCGAAAAGTTAGTATGGTTCGCATTCTGAGTTAAGCCCAGATCTGAAGGTAGGAGCAGTTTCCTATTTTGGGTCTTTGTGGAGTTCAAGGTAACCTTGCGCTTCTGCAATTAAGAGTGATCTTTATTGCGGGCCCATAGCTCAGCCTGGTTAGAGCGCTTCCCTGATAAGGAAGAGGTCGGTGGTTCAAGTCCACCTGGGCCCACCCGTTCTAACGCGGGGACCTAGCTCAATTGGTAGAGCGCTGCCTTTGCAAGGCAGAGGTTAGGGGTTCGATTCCCCTGGTCTCCACATGACAGATTTAAAAAATGTAAAGACAGCAACCCTTCACACTTCACTTGGTGACATCGTTATTGAGTTGTTCCCAAATCACGCACCTAAAACTGTTGCAAACTTTGTTGAGTTAGCAACCGGTGCAAAAGAGTGGACTGATCCACGAGATGGCAAGAAGACGACTGCAAAACTTTACGACGGAACAATTTTTCACCGAGTTATCGATGGCTTCATGATCCAAGGTGGAGATCCATTAGGTCGCGGAACAGGCGGACCTGGCTACCGATTTGAAGATGAGTTTCACGGTGAATTAGTTTTTGATCGCCCATACATTCTTGCAATGGCTAATAGTGGTCCAGCAACAAACGGTTCACAGTTTTTTATAACTGTGGCCCCAACTACTTGGTTAAATCGCAAACACAGTATTTTTGGCGAGGTTAAAGACTCTGCTAGCCAAGCAGTCGTCGATGCAATCGCTACAGCAAAGACAGGCGCTCAAGACAAGCCAGCTCAAGACATCACAATTAATAGTGTTTCCATCGCTTAAGCGCTCTGCCACATATTCAATAATCGCAGTAATTTGCGGTGCTTATCTTGTTCAGCTTTTAGTTCCATCAATTCAACAACAACTTTTTCTTCCAAACATTGATTATTTAAGTGCGACAAATCAGTGGTATCGATTGTTGACAGTAGCTTTAACCCACGGCGGACTACTGCACTTAGGTTTTAATATGTATTCGTTAATGGTTCTTGGAAATCCCATAGAAGAAGCCTTTGGAAAGAATAAGTTTCTGATTATTTTCTTTGCATCACTTCTTACAGGCTCGTTGGCTTCTTCTTACTTAGCTTCCATTTACAGCGCTTCAGTAGGAGCATCAGGTGCGGTCTTTGGTCTCTTTGGTGCGATGGTTGTTGTTGGAAAGCGAATTGGCGCCGACATTAGATCTATTGTTGTGATTATTGGTCTCAATTTTGTTTTTGGATTTGCATTAGGTGGGGTTGATTGGCGGGCGCACTTAGGCGGCCTTGTTGGCGGCTACATTACTTCGCAGTTAGTTTTAAATAAGAGATAACTTATCCACAGGGTTTACCCACAATGTGGATCGAATTACAACGGTGTAATTAGCCTGAAATTAGCGCCAGCGAGTGGCTAGTGAAAAGCCAACGCCGATAAAGGCAAACCCAAAGATCATGTTCCATGCACCAACGCCAGGAACTGGATAGCGGGTTTCAGTGACGTAGAAAGTTACGATCCACGCTAATCCAACTAAGAAAAACCCAACCATTGTTGGAGCCAACCACTTTGGACTCTCAAGTGGCCCTGCAGGAGCATGGACAGCTACATCCTGATTATGGGCGCGACGCTCTTCAACTTTTTTGCGAAGTTTTGATTTTGGCATACACGAAAGATACACCATGCGCGAGAATGCTCCTATGGCCACCGCTCAAGAAAACATCCCCGCCGTAACAAAGATCCTGGTCATTGATAACTACGACTCTTTTGTATTTAACTTAGTTCAATATTTACAACAACTCGGGGCCGAGTGCACTGTCGTCCGAAACGATGCCATCTCTGTCGAAGAAGCATCCGCATATGACGGAGTTTTGATCTCACCGGGTCCAGGAACACCAGAACGCGCAGGAATTTCAGTAGAAATGATTAAGTTTTGCGCCGAAAAATCTATTCCTTTATTTGGAGTTTGTCTTGGGCATCAAGCCATCGGTGTTGCATTTGGTGCAACGGTTTCTCGTGCTCCTGAGTTACTGCATGGAAAAACTTCACTTGTTTTCCACAAACAGCAAGGTGTTTTGGATGATCTTCCTTCACCATTTACTGCAACGCGTTACCACTCTTTATGTGTTGAAAAAGAATCAGTTCCAGAAGTTTTGGAAATTACGAGTGCAACAGAATCTGGCGTAATTATGTCGATGCAACACAAAACACTTCCAATACAAGGAGTTCAGTTCCATCCAGAATCAGTTCTAACAGAGCATGGACATTTAATGCTTGCTAACTGGTTAGAGTTGTGTGGCGACAAAAATGCACAAGCAAAAGCAGTGGGGCTGTCGCCAGTTATTGGTTCTAGCAACTAATTTCTCATAAAAACTTCTTTATTGTTATTTGATCCAAACTGATTCTCTTTAACGAGGAGCTGTATTAATTGTTATTGTTACCGACTTACCAATAGTCTGAGTAACTCCAGCATCTGGGGCTTGGCGAATAACAAAACCTATTGGCTGGTTAGCATCGTAGCCTTCAACTTCTTTTACCAAGAAACCAGCTTGAACCAACAAAGTTTTTGCTTGCAACGCATCAATCCCAATTAATGATGGAACAGTGACTTGACCGCTTGCAATTTGTAAAATAACTCCGGTACCAGCGGTGATTGTTGATCCAGGCTCTGGAGTAACTTTTAAGACAGTTCCTTGTGGCTCATCTGATGGAACTGCCTCAGTAGCGCTGACTAATAAACCAACAGAGGATAAAGCAGTCCGTGCGTCAATGAGTGACATTCCCACTAGATCAATTGGAACTATCGAATCACCAGGTCCATTTGAAATGGTTAAAACAACGCCAGAGCCTTTTTGTGCGCGAGTTGTTGCCAAGGGAAACTGGCTTGCAACTCTATCTTTTGGAATTCGTGCATCTGGCGCGCGAGTAATTGTTAACACATAGTCTTTTAACAACACTTCAGCTTCTTGTTGAGACAAACCGACAACGTTTGGAAGTTGAGGTAGACCAGAAGGATCCGTTGAGGGTCGAATTAACAAAAATCCGGCAGAAAGAACCGCCAAACCAGCCATGGCGCTAACTGCACGAATCAATAACTTTCGTCGAGAGATTGATGGCTTTGCTATTTTTGTTGTTACGGTCGATCCTGTTTTTATCTTGTAAAGGTCATCGAGCATTAAGCCTGCCGATTGGTAACGCTCATCTGGATTTTTAGCTAAGGCAACTGCCAACAATGTATCTATACCGGCAGGCAAATCAGGCACAATTTTGCTTGGCGCAGTTAAAACTCCAGAGACATGTTGATATGCAATGGCAACAGGAGTCTCACCTGTAAATGGTGGTTGGCCCGTTAATACTTCATATAGCAAACATCCAGTTGAATAAATATCACTTCGTAAATCAGCAACTTCTCCTAATGCTTGTTCTGGAGATAGATATTGCGCGGTACCAACAACGTTCCATGTACTAGTTAATGTGGCACCAAGATCGGCAAGAGCTCTTGCTATACCAAAATCCATGACCTTTACATCACCATGATCTGTAATCATGATGTTTGCTGGCTTAATATCACGATGAACAATTCCGCTTTGGTGAGAGTATTCAAGAGCCGCCAAAATTCCTTCACCAATTTCAATGGCGCGCTTTAATGGAACACGCTCCCCTTTATGAATTAGTTCGCGCAAAGTATGGCCGGTGATTAACTCCATAACTATGTACGGGGCAGGTTCTTCGCCGGAGTCATAAACAGCAACAATTCCTGGATGGTTTAATTTTGCAGCAGCAAAAGCTTCTTTTCTAAATCGGCCCACAAATGCCGGATCACGAGCTAGATCACTTCGCAAAACTTTTACAGCAACTTTTCGAGAAAGACGAACATCATCGGCGATATAGACATCTGCCATTCCGCCTGTTCCGATCATTTCACCAATCTTGTATCGATCACCAATTAATTTATTTATCATTGGCAGCCCCAAAGAATTCGGTTTTTTCATCAGCCACATCAACAATATCTGCGATAACAACACTCACATTATCTGGTGCACCATTTTGGAGTGTTGCATCCACTAAAAACTTAACAGCCTCTTTTTTATCAGATTTACTTAAACCGACCTTGATCTCTTTTTCTGATAGGACTCCAGATAAACCGTCGGAACAGAGAAGGTATCGATCGCCTTTTTTAACATCATAAATTTGTAATACAGGCGTAGTTGTACCGTCTCCACGCAATGCTTGGGTGAGCATAGATCTTTGAGGATGATCAATAGCTTCCTTGGCAGTTATTGCTCCTTGATCTAACAACTCTTGTACGACACTGTGATCGACACTTAGCTGCTCAATTGTGTTGGAACGCAATCGGTAACAACGAGAGTCACCAATATGGAGTAAGGCGATTTGTTCATCTCTAATAAGCATCGCGGTTAGCGTTGTGCCCATTCCGCGCTTGTCAATATCTTCTTCAGTGATCGCTGCAATTTCAGAATCAATACTGTGCAGTGAGTGCATCAGTAAATCCTCTACCGAGTCTTCGTCAATCTCTTGAGCCGTAAGTGTAGGAACCAAAGAATGCAATACCTTGATAGCAATCTTCGAGGCAACTTCTCCTGCAGCATGGCCACCCATTCCGTCGGCCACTGCAATTAATTGCGGCGAGATGTATGCAGAATCTTCGTTGCCCTGTCGGACTAAACCAAGAGCCGAGCGCGCAGAGGATTGAAAATATTTGGCGCTCATAGAACATAAGCCTAACGGTGTAACCTTCAAAGGTGAAGATTTACGCGCATCGAGGATCTTCCCTTAAATTTCCTGAGATGAGTTTGCCGGCCTATAAGGCAGCTATCGAAGAAGGCGCCGACGGCTTTGAATGTGATGTTCGATTGACTAAAGATAATCAACTTGTTTTGTGGCATGACCCAGACTTACAACGTCTTGCAGGAAGTAAAATCAGAATTGCTGATTCAACTTTTAAGGAGATTAAGAAACTTCACCCTGGAGCGATAACGTTAGACGAACTACTCATTCTTGCTAGAGACTCAAAGAAAGAGTTAGCCATAGAGACCAAACATCCTGTGCCTTCTGCAAATGCAGTTGAAAAAGAAGTCATGAAGTTGCTCGCACAAGAAAAACCATCGGCGCAGATTTACATCATGTCGTTTTCTTGGTTAGCGATCGAAAAAATACGAATGATCAATCCTAAACAAAAAACAGTCGCTTTACTCCATGACAACTATTCAAAACTAATGCGTAGATTTACTTCAGCGTCAGCCATTGGCCCCAGCATCTCCTCTTTTAGGAGTTTTGCGAATAACGAAACATTGAAGATGGATCCTAGGCAGTTGTTTGTTTGGACCGTTGACGATGCTAAAGATGTGCGATTTTGCGCTGACAACGGCGTTGATGTTGTGATCACAAATAATCCGTCAAATGCAAGGTCCGTACTCGGGTATCATTAGCAAGTGAGTACATACGCCTATCTCGGCCCTAAAGGGACATTTACTGAGGCGGCTCTGAAAAAGATCACTTCCTCAAACGATTCACTCATTCCATATGCCAATGTCACTTCAGCCTTAGATGCAGTTCGACTTGGTAAAGCACACTTTGCTCTTGTGCCTATTGAGAATTCAATTGAAGGTGTAGTTGCTCGCACTCTTGACGAATTAGCAACAGGTGAGCCATTAGTCATCGTTGGCGAAGTTACATTGCCAGTTTCATTTGCGTTAATGATTAAGCAAGACACAACCGATATTCGCCGAATCGCAACACACCCTCATGCAGAAGCACAATGCCGAATGTGGGTTGCGAACAATTATCCAGATGCAGAGTTGATTTCAACATCATCAACAGCAGCAGCGGCAGAGGCAATTTCCCGCGGTGAATTTGATGCAGCAATTGCAGCACCAGTTGCTGCAGCACACTATGGACTACGAGTTATTGCAGACAATATTGCTGATAACCCAGGAGCCATTACCCGATTCATTGTGGTTTCAAAGCCCGGAACAGTTCCAAAAAATACCGGCTGGGATAGAACGTCAATTGCAGCGTTTATCGGCATGGATCACGCGGGTGCGTTGCTGGATATATTGACTGAGTTTGCAAAGCGAGATATCAACCTAACTTTTATCCAGTCACGTCCAACTGGTTTAGAGCTTGGCCATTACCATTTCATTATTGACGCCGAAGGTCACATAGCCGATGCCCCTGTAAAGGAGGCAATAGAAAGCCTTCGCGCAATCTGTGAAGAGATCCGATTCCTAGGTTCGTATCCGCGAGAAAAGGTTAAGTAAATGATCGACATCAAGTTTTTACGCGAAAACCCAGATGTAGTTCGTGCATCTCAAAAGGCCCGCGGTGAAGATGATGCAATTGTAGAAAAAGCCTTAAAAGCAGATGAAGTTCGTAAATCATCTCTTGATCAATTTGAAACTCTTCGGGCAGAACAAAATCTCCTTTCAAAATCAGTGGCTTCTGCAAAAGGTGAAGAAAAAACAGCGCTACTAGAAAGTGCAAAAGCTCTTGCCGCCAAAGTAAAAGAAGCAGATTCTAAGCGCGCACAAGCAGAGATAGACGCCAAAGCTTTGATCATGCAGATTTCAAATGTTTTAGATCCACAAGCACCGATCGGTAACGAAGATGATTTTGTTGTAATTGAAAATGTTGGAAAACCTAGAGTTTTTGACTTTCAACCAAAAGATCACGTAGAGCTGGGTAAGTTGCTTGGTGCAATTGATACTGAGCGAGGTGCCAAAGTAGCTGGGTCTCGTTCATACTATTTAACTGGTGTTGGAGCGATGCTTGAATTTGCTCTAGTTAACTTTGCAATCACCTCTGCCAATAAAGCTGGCTTCACACCTGTGATTCCGCCAGTACTTGTGAACTCTGCGGCCATGGAAGGAACGGGATTCTTAGGTCAAGCAGCAGACAATGTCTATCATCTAGAAAAAGATGATGTCTATTTAGTCGGCACTTCCGAAGTTCCATTAGCTGCAATGCACATGGATGAAGTCCTTGTAGCAGAGAAGTTACCATTGCGTTATGCCGGATATTCAACATGCTTTCGTAGAGAAGCCGGAACATATGGCAAAGATACTCGCGGCATTATTCGCGTTCACCAGTTTGATAAAGTTGAAATGTTTTCTTTTTGCCATCCTGATCAGGCCAAGGAAGAGCATCAGCGCCTTTTGCAGTGGGAGAAAGATTTCCTTAATGCGATGGAGATTCCTTATCGCGTCATAGATGTTGCTTCTGGTGACTTGGGATCAAGTGCCAACCGCAAGTTTGATATCGAAGCTTGGATTCCTACGCAAGATGCATATAGAGAAGTAACTAGCACTTCAAACTGCACTGAGTTTCAAGCACGTCGTCTCAACATAAGATTTAAAGATGCGGATTCAACTAAAGCTGTTGCAACACTTAATGGAACGCTGGTTGCAATTCCACGCATGGTTGTTGCGATCCTTGAGAATCATCAAAATGCAGATGGAACAGTTAATGTTCCGACGGCTCTGCAACCATTTTTAGGAACAAAACGATTTGAGTTGGTGTGAATAAAAGACCTAAGTTAATTGCAACAGATCTTGATGGAACTATCGTTTCACACGATGGTGTTATCAGCCAACGAACAATCGATGCATTTACACGCGCCAAGGAATTAGGCATACACATATTTTTTGTAACCGGTCGCCCACCTCGTTGGATGGGTGAGATCCGCGATGCATTTGGTTTTGGAGCAGCAATTTGTTGCAATGGTGCGATGTTATATGACTTAATCAACGATGTGATTTTAGAAGAGTGGATGATTTCCATTGACGATCAAACAGAGATTGTTCAACGCATGCGAGCAGTAATGCCCGAGATTTCATTTGCCGTTGAATCTAATGACCATTACCAAAGAGAAATTGGATACATTCCAAAATGGGATATTGGTTTAGATAATGTTGGAATCAAAAAGATCGAAGATGGGGTAAGAGTTCCTGCTTTAAAGCTGCTTGCGCGTTGCAGTAATCTTGAATATACATCTGATCAAATGGTTGAGATAGCACATAAGACTTTAGGAGATTTAGCTACAGTTACTCATTCTGCGGCAAATGATTCATTGATTGAAATCTCTGCGCTCAATGTTTCTAAAGGTGCAACATTAGAAATGATGGCTAAGCGACTTGGATTGACAGCAGATGACTGTGTAAGTTTTGGCGATAATCCAAATGATTTTTCCATGCTCAAGTGGACCGCACGATCTTATGCAATTAGCGATGGCCACCCTCATGCTCCTTTGTTTGCAAAGAGCGTTGCAGAACCTTGCGAGCAAGATGGTGTTGCAAAGATAATCGAAACCTTGCTCGAACTTCCCGCATAAAAATCTGCACTAGTTATCATCCCCGCCCCACTAAAGCTTCGATTTTTGACTGGCCACAAAGTCAGGTAATCTCTCCCACGGAGGGCTCGCATAGCGGCCGAGTGCACCGGTCTTGAAAACCGGCATACGAAAGTATCGTGGGTTCAAATCCCACGCCCTCCGCCATTTTTTCTGATTTACTCAAGGGCTAAGGCCGCGAATTGGCCAATTACTCTCTATGTGGGTTAGTTCATAGCCTGTACGCATGGATACACCTAGCGAAATATTCCCAGCCAGCGCACAATTACCCAAGGTGATTTACAGTCCGAATCCATAAGCAGTATCAGGGGAGTTGCAGATGTCAGGTGTTTTTTCGCCAACGCGCGCCAAGATCGATAAGCGCACGCTGCGCACAGATAAGTGGTGGCTAGAACCACTATTAACTTTTTCTGTACTTATCTCTTTTGTTATCTATGCAACCTTCCGCGCATTTGAAAACGACAACTACTTTGTAAAAGACTCTCACTTAATCTCACCTTTCTATTCACCATGTTTGTCTGAAGCATGTGAGCCAGGTGCAACTATTTTGGGATTCACACCAGTGAGCGCGCAGATTTTTAACTTTGCACTTTCACCGGCGCTAATTATTTTGATCTTCCCATTAGGTTTTAGAATGACCTGCTACTACTACCGCAAGGCTTACTACCGTTCATTTTGGTTATCACCTCCTGCTTGCGGAGTTGCAGAGCCACATGAGAAGTACACAGGTGAAACTCGTTTCCCATTAATTTTCCAGAACGCACACCGTTGGTTCTTCTATGCAGGTTTAGTTCTCAACATAATTCTTACTTACGACGCCGTGATCTCATTTAGAAATGCTGAAGGAGATTGGGGCCACATGAGTGTTGGATCAATCGTTCTAACACTTAGTGCAACTATGTTGTGGCTGTATTCACTTTCATGCCATACATGTCGCCACACAATTGGTGGTCGCCTTAAGCATTTCTCTAAACACCCAGTGCGTTACAAACTTTGGTCAAAGGTTTCAGTTCTTAACGCCAAACATCAACAATTTGCATGGTATTCATTAGCAGCCGTTGCATTCGCCGATATCTATGTTCGCCAAGTAGCAACTGGCGCATGGACTAACTTCTACTTCTTCTAAAAGGAAAATCGACTATGACACTAGAACGCCATAAATACGATGTCCTTGTAATCGGTGCCGGTGGTGCAGGTTTACGGGCAGCAGTAGAAGCACGCGAAGCTGGGTTGCGAGTAGCAATCATTTGTAAGTCATTATTTGGTAAAGCCCACACTGTTATGGCCGAAGGTGGAGCTGCAGCTTCCATGGGTAACGTTAACGATAAAGACAGTTGGAAGGTTCACTTTCGCGACACCATGCGTGGAGGTAAATTCCTTAGTCATTTCCGCATGGCAGAACTACATGCAAAAGAAGCACCTGATCGTATTTGGGAGTTAGAGACTTGGGGTGCGCTATTTGACCGCACTAAAGAAGGAAAGATTTCTCAGCGAAATTTTGGTGGCCACGAATATCCACGCCTTGCACATGTGGGAGACCGCACTGGTCTAGAACTAATCCGAACAATGCAACAAAAAATTGTTGCATTGCAACAAAAAGATGGCCGCGACACCGGAGATATGGAAAGCGGAATCAAAGTTTTTGCAGAGTTGACGATCACGGACATTTTGAAAGAGAACGGGAAAATCTCTGGAGCATATGGTTACTGGCGCGAAAGCGGCGAAGAGGTTTTATTTGAAGCACCTGCTGTAGTAATTGCTACAGGTGGAGTTGGAAAAGCGTTCAAAATTACTTCCAATAGCTGGGAAGGAACCGGTGACGGTCACGCACTAGCTCTAAAGGCTGGCGCAAATTTGGTTGACATGGAGTTCTTGCAATTCCACCCAACTGGAATGGTTTGGCCTCCGTCAGTTAGAGGAATTTTGGTAACTGAGTCTGTCCGTGGTGAAGGTGGAGTTCTCACAAACAATCTAGGTGAGCGTTTCATGTTCAAATACATTCCAGATGTTTTCAAAGATAAGTATGCAGATAACGAAGCAGAAGCCGATCGTTGGTATGAAGATCAAGACAACAACCGTCGCCCACCAGAACTGCTTCCGCGCGACGAAGTTGCCCGTGCAATTAATGCTGAAGTAAAAGCTGGCCGTGGCACTGAGCATGGTGGAGTTTTCTTAGATGTATCTAAGAGAATTCCTGCAGATGTCATTAAAAAGCGTCTTCCTTCTATGTGGCACCAGTTCTATGAATTAGCCGGCGTTGACATCACCAAAGAGGCAATGGAAGTTGGACCAACATGCCACTATGTAATGGGTGGCGTTGAAGTTGATCCAGATACAGCTGCAGCAGTTGGTGTTCCTGGATTATTTGCTGCCGGTGAAGTTGCTGGTGGAATGCATGGATCAAATCGTCTTGGTGGTAACTCATTAACAGATCTCTTGGTCTTTGGTCGCCGGGCAGGAATGGGCGCGATTGAATATCTAAAGAACAATGGAGCAAACCCAGTTAGCGAAGCTGCGATTGCAAAAGCAAAGGCGAAGATTCAAGCACCGTTTGATCGTCAAGGTGGCGAGAATAGCTATTCACTTCACGCAGAGCTTCAAGAGATTACTCACAATCTTGTTGGAATTATTAGAACAGGGTCCGAACTTAAAGAGGCAATTGAAAAGATCGCAGAGATTAGAAAACGCAGCGCAAATGTTGCCGTTTCAGGAGGTCGAGTTTTTAATCCAGGCTTCCACTTAGCATTTGATTTAGACAACATGTTGCTTGTTGCTGAGAGCACTGCAAAGTCTGCAATCACACGTGAAGAGTCTCGTGGAGGGCACACTCGTGATGACTTCCCACATATGGAAACAAGATGGCGCCAAGTTAATTTGATTTCATCCTTTGATGGAGAAAAAGTAACTGTCCGCGAACAGGCTTTGCCAACATATCCTGCAGAACTTTTTGATCTTTTTGATATTCACGAGTTGGAGAAGTACATGACACCAGAGGAAACTTCGAAAGGCGGTACCAAGTAATGTCACGTAACGTGAAGCTTCGAATCTGGCGTGGAGACTCAAAAGATGGTGGTCTCAAAGATGTAACTGTTGAGGCTAATGAGGGCGAAGTTGTCCTGGATGTAATTCACCGCGTACAGGCAACACAGATGGGCGATTTAGCTGTCCGCTGGAACTGTAAAGCAGGTAAGTGTGGATCATGTTCTATGGAGATCAATGGAAAACCGCGTTTAGCGTGTATGACACAGGTTGCATCATTTGGTGATGATGAAACGATTACTGTCACACCACTTCGTGCATTCCCAATCATTAAAGATTTAGTAACAGATGTTTCATTCAACTACAAAAAGGCAATGGAAGTTCCTGCCTATGAGCATCCAAAAAACCTTGCCCCAGGTGAAGCACGAATGGAACAAATTGACGTCGAGAGATCTCAAGAGTTCCGCAAATGTATTGAGTGCTTCCTCTGCCAAGATGTGTGTCACGTTGTCAGAGATCACGAAGAGAACAAGAAGTCATTTGCTGGACCTCGTTTTTTCATCCGTATTGCTGAGTTAGATATGCACCCTCTTGATATGTTGAAGAACCGAAAGAAAACTGCGCAAGAAGAACATGGACTTGGAATGTGTAACATCACCAAGTGCTGTACAGAAGTTTGCCCAGAACACATCAAAATTACAGACAATGCGATCATTCCAATGAAAGAGCGCGTTGCTGATATTAAGTACGATCCAGTTCGCTGGTTAGGCACCAAAATCCGAAAGCGCGAGGGCCTATAATCTCTTTATGAGATTGTTAATTCGTTGGGCCGCGCTCGCTATTTCGTTTTGGGTAGCAACTGCACTGGTTCCAGGAATTGAAGTTACTGGCGGACCCGGTACCTATCTTTGGGTGGCACTTTTATTCAGTTTGTTAAATGTGACTCTGGGCTCTTTACTTAAATTACTCACACTTCCTGCAGTCATTTTAACTTTAGGTCTATTTCTCATTGTTGTTAATGCAGCAATACTGATGCTGGTTTCACAGTGGAGCGATAAGTTTGAAGTAAATGGTTTTTGGTCGGCAGTTTTTGCCAGCATTGTTATTAGTGTTATAACGAGCGTACTTTCTAGCATTGGTAGATCTTCTAAAAATCGATTTACTAGTTAGTTCGTAGGAAGGTTTTCCTATGAACTCTCTAGTTCTTGTTTCATTCGGCGGGGTTGCTGGGACTTTAGCTCGGTACGGCCTCGGTGAGATTTTTCCTAACGATCGCACCGGAACACTTACGGCAAATATTATTGGTGCAGGATTGGCTGCTGCCTTGCTGGTTTGGATGGAGCGCCGTGGAGTTACGCAGTTGCGCCTACTTTTACTTCCAGGATTTTGCGCTGGTATGACTACATTCTCTGCGGTAACCGCTCAGTCTTTAGAACCGCTCGAAGGAGGTATGGTCTTTCTACTTCAAAACATCATCTTCTCACTTTTAGCAGTGGTTTTCATTCTTCCTATGGCTCGCAGAGTTATTCCGGTAAGACAATGAAATTTGCATTGATAATCTGTGGAGCGGCAGTTGGAGCACCAGCACGTTTTGCCATTGATCAGTACATAAGACGTTACACAACAAAACCTTATGGAGTTTTTGTTGTTAACATTCTTGGATCTTTCTTATTGGGTTTAACGTATGGACGAAGCGAACAGGTTCATGATCTTTTAGCAGTTGGATTTGCCGGAGCCTTTACAACATGGTCAACGTTTATGCTTGATATTTACTTAGCCTACGAGTTAAAACGCTATAAAGAGGCCGCGGCTAATCTAACTATCTCTCTTGGTGTTGGTCTTCTTGCTGCATGGCTTGGACTACAAATAGCTTAGTGTTTTGTATGCATACTTCTTTATCGAAGTGAGGCCATCCATACTTCAATTTCATCTGGATGGTGAGGAATGTTTTCACTCAAATTGATGCAACCATCCTCTGTAACAACAACATCATCTTCAATTCGAATACCAATTCCTCTAAACTCAGCAGGAAATAATTCATCATCAGGCTGAATATATAAGCCTGGTTCAACAGTTAAACACATCCCGGTTTGCAGAAGAGAGTCACGGTATTGGTCCTCCCGTGCTTGGGCGCAATCATGAACATCCATTCCCAACATATGACTAACACCATGTAGCGTCCATCTTTTATGTAATCCAAATTTAGGATCCATAACTTCTTCTAGGCTCATTTTTAAAACGCCTAAATCAATTAAACCCTGTGCAAGAACTGCGTGACTTGCTTGGTTAATTGCTAAGAATGGAACCCCTGCCTTAACAGCAGCAATTCCAGCTTTCTGGGCCTCGTAAACCAGCATGTAAAGAGATCTTTGCGCTGGAGTGAATTTACCTGAGATTGGAAGGGTTCTAGTTATGTCGGCGGTGTAATAGGAGTCAAGTTCTATTCCTGCATCTAGTAAGAGAAGTTCACCTGGATTGATATCACCATCATTTCTATTCCAATGCAGTATGCAAGCATGTGATCCCGAAGCAGCAATTGTGTTGTAACCACAATCATTTCCTTCTATTCGAGCGCGACCATAAAAAGCTGACTCAACCACTCGTTCTCCTCGCGGAGTATTTATCGCTGCCGGGAGTGCGCTAATAACATCATTAAAACCACGATAGGTAGCATCTACAGCATTTTGCATCTGCGCAATTTCATATTCATCTTTGATTAGACGAGCAGCCGATACAAAGTTAACCAACTCTTCAGAACGTGCGTGAGGTTTAACAACAGAATCAACTACGCCGTCATAACCATGCAAAGCTGCGGCAGGTTTACCTTTTAGGAATTTGGTTAATTCCTTAACGTCGCGAACTTCAATTCCATATCGTTGCGACGCTTCATCTGTTGTAAACCGACGGCCAACCCAGAGTTCACCATTTTTTGAATCTTGATAAAACGCTTCCGTTTCTCGAGTTGACCGAGGATTAATAAACAAGAGTGGTAAATGACCATCATCAACTAGATCCATTACAAGGACAGAGTCAGGCTCTGCTTCAACCCCTTGCACGCCTGTGTAATAAGCAAAGGCTGAGTGAGGTCGGTAGAGATAATCAGTGTCGTTGCTTCGCTGCTTGAAAGATCCACTAGGAATTACCAATCGCGTGCCAACAAAAGCTTCAGAAAGTTGAGCGCGTCTATTAACGCAGTATTGGATTACTTCGTCTTGAGTAATTCCGACAAGAGGTGTTGGTAGCCATCCAGACTTCATAAATTCAGAAAAGATTTCAGTAGGGGCCACATCATGGGCCCGACTTGGACTCTCGATTTCTGCCTTCTGACTTTCATCCACAAGCAGAGAGTACAAGCAGTGGTGATTACAACCAACGTCTTACTTAACCTCAATAAAAATGGTTGGATAGGGGGATGAACCAACCAGATCCGGCCCGAGGCCAAGAAGTTTTCAACCTTGATAGAGCCCATGTATTTCATTCATGGTCTGCTCAAGGGCTCATTTCGCCATTACCTGTGCAATCTGGCAAAGGTTCATACTTCTGGGATTTTGATGGGAATAAGTTTCTTGATTTTTCATCTCAACTTGTATTTACAAATATTGGCTTTCAGCACCCTAAGGTAGTTAAAGCTATTCAAGAACAGGCTGAGATTTTAACTACTGTGGCTCCTCAGCACGCAAATGAGGCACGAAGTAATGCAGCAAAATTGATTACCGACAGAACAGAATCGCATTTAAATAAAGTCTTCTTTACAAATGGCGGGGCTGATGGAGTTGAAAATGCAATACGAATGGCACGGATACACACACGCCGCCATAAAGTTTTATCTTTCTATCGCTCTTACCATGGCAATACAACATCAGCGATTTCTGCAACGGGAGATCCTCGACGATGGCCCAATGAATTTGCATACGGACATGTTCACTTCTTTGGACCGTATCTATACCGAACTGCTTTTTGGGCAGAAAGTGAAGAGCAAGAGTGCGCTCGCGCGCTAAAACACCTAGAGGATGTAATTAAATTTGAAGGCCCCAACACTGTTGCCGCGATTTTGATCGAATCAGTTGTCGGAACAGCCGGGGTACTCATTCCACCAAAGGGTTACCTAGAAGGTGTTCGCGCTTTGTGCGATAAGTATGGAATAACTTGGATTGCAGATGAAGTGATGTCTGGATTCGGGCGAACCGGAAAATGGTTTGCCTATCAATATTCAACCGCCTCACCCGACTTAATTGTTTTTGCAAAGGGCGTTAACTCGGGTTACGTGCCACTTGGCGGAGTAATCATTTCAGATGCAATCGCTGCAACTTTTGATCAGCAAGTATTTCCCGGTGGCCTTACATACTCAGGACACCCTCTTGCATGTGCAGCAGCGGTCGCAACTCTGAAGGTGATGGCAGATGAAAAAATTGTAGAAAATGCGGCAGAGATTGGTGAAAAAGTTATTGGCCCAGCACTTCATGAATTAGCCAAAAAACATAAAGTAATTGGCGAAGTTCGAGGCCTCGGTGTTTTCTGGGCATTGGATTTGGTTAGCGATCGCACAACAAGAGAACCACTTGCACCGTATGGTGCTTCAAGTCCTGCGATGAATGAGCTAATTGCTGCGACTAAGAAGTTGGGAGTTTTTCCATTTACAAACTTTAATCGCATGCACGTAGTTCCACCTTGTAATGTTTCCAAAGAAGAAGCCTTAGAAGGAATTGCAATTTTGGATCAAGCATTCACAACTATTTCACACCACTACACAGGGGCAGATGCATGAGAATTACACACTATGTAAATGGAAAATCATGGGCTGGTGCTGCCGATAAGACCGGTGAAGTGTTTAATCCGGCTACCGGTGAAGTTACAGGGCAGGTTGATTTTGCATCGAATGCTGTTGTAGATGAAGTAGTGGCTGCTGCGCACAAAGCTTTTGAAGAGTGGCGAGGGACTTCTTTAGCAAAACGTACACAAATTCTTTTTGCTTTTCGTGAGATTTTGAATGCTCGCAAGGATGAAGTAGCGGCGCTGATTACGGCCGAACACGGCAAGGTTTTGTCTGATGCGTTAGGTGAAGTTACTCGAGGCCAAGAAGTAGTTGAGTTCGCATGTGGAATTCCCCATCTACTTAAGGGTGGATATTCAGAAGGTGTATCAACCGAGGTGGATGTTTATTCAATTCGCCAACCTTTAGGTGTAGTTGCAATTATCTCTCCATTTAATTTCCCAGCGATGGTTCCAATGTGGTTTTTTCCAATCGCAATTGCTGCAGGTAATACCGTAGTTATTAAGCCATCCGAGAAGGATCCATCTGCAATTAACTTAATCGCACAGATGTGGAAAGAAGCAGGTTTGCCTGATGGAGTCTTTAACGTTGTGCATGGAGATAAAGTTGCAGTTGATCGTTTGATCGAGCATCCTGACGTGAAATCTATTTCATTTGTTGGTTCAACACCTATCGCTCGTTACATCTATGAAAAAGGCACTGCGCAAGGAAAGCGGATTCAGGCTCTAGGTGGCGCCAAAAACCACATGTTGGTCTTGCCAGATGCTGATCTAGATTTAGCTGCAGATGCAGCAGTTAATGCAGGTTTTGGATCTGCAGGAGAACGATGCATGGCTATTTCAGTTTTGGTTGCAGTAGAGCCAATTGCAGATCAGATTATTCAAAAAATTTCAGAGAGAATGTCAAAGCTAAACACGGGTGATGGAACAAAAGGGGCAGACATGGGCCCGCTTGTGACACGCGTCCATCGAGACAAAGTGGCTTCCTATATTGAAGCTGGGGTTACACAAGGTGCAAAGCTAGTTGTCGATGGCCGTAATCCAAAAGTTAACGGTGAATCAAATGGTTTCTGGCTTGGGCCAACTTTATTTGATGGTGTTAATTCAACAATGAGTATTTATAAAGAAGAAATCTTTGGTCCAGTATTAAGTGTTGTTCGTGTGAAAACCTACAACGAAGGTGTTTCACTTATTAATGCTCACCCTTACGGTAATGGAACAGCAATCTTTACTAACGATGGTGGAGCTGCGAGAAAATTTCAAAATGAAATACAAGTTGGCATGATTGGTATTAATGTACCGATACCTGTTCCTACCGCTTACTATTCATTTGGTGGCTGGAAGGCATCTTTATTTGGAGATACTCACGCCCACGGAGCCGAAGGCGTCCATTTCTTCACACGCGGAAAAGTAGTTACAAGCCGATGGTTAGATCCAAGCCATGGCGGAATTAACCTGGGTTTCCCACAAAATAATTAGGATAAACTAATCCTGTACTTGGAGACGTCGCATAGCCCGGTCGAGTGCGCCTCACTGCTAACGAGGTAAGGTGTTAAAGCCTTCAGGAGTTCAAATCTCCTCGTCTCCGCTCCTTAGTCTTTAGAGTCGTTTGTGCTGGTCGGAAAATAATGAAATTTTCTAGACACACTTTTGAAAGTAAATTATTTGATTTGTATGAGGTACTAACTAAGCAAGCTTGGACTTGAGCAAATCAAGCTGTTTTGTCATTTCCCCAGGCAGTTTGGCACCAATAGTCTCAAACCATTCGTCTATTAATGGGATCTCTTGCTTCCATTCTTCACGGTCAACCTTTAATGCAGTTTCGAAAACTTCGACACTAGTTTGATTCTTATCGATGTCGAAACTTGCAACGGTTGGAACAAAACCAAGAGGGGTTTCAACCGCATCGGCCTCATCATTAATACGCTCTAATGCCCACTTTAGAACTCGGAGATTCTCTCCGAAGCCTGGCCATAAAAATCCACCATCGTCACTTCGTCTAAACCAGTTCACGTAAAAGATCTTAGGCATCTTTTTGGCGTTTGCACCTTGTCCCATTTTTAACCAGTGTGCAATGTAGTCACCTACGTGGTAACCAATAAAGGGCAACATCGCAAAGGGGTCACGTCGTACGACACCAACTGCGCCTGTTGCTGCTGCAGTTGTTTCAGATGACAGGGTTGCTCCCATGAATACGCCATGTTCCCAATCGCGCGCTTGCACAATTAAAGGAATCGTTGTTTTTCTGCGGCCACCAAAGAAAATTGCGGAGATAGGTACGCCCTTTGGATCTTCCCATTCAGGGGCAATGATTGGACATTGCGCAGCAGGTGTGCAAAAACGAGAATTTGGATGAGAAGAAAGTGTTTGGCTTCCAGGATTCCAATTATTACCATGCCAATCAGTTAATTGTGAGGGAGGTGTATCGGTTGCACCTTCCCACCAAACATCTCCATCATCGGTTAAAGCAACATTTGTAAAAATAGTGTTTCCTACATCAATAGTCTTCATGGCATTTGGATTTGTTCCCCAACCTGTTCCGGGGGCTACTCCAAAGAATCCATACTCAGGATTCATCGCATATAACTGGCCATCATCACCAAAGCGAAGCCATGCAATGTCATCTCCTAAAGTTTCAGCTTTCCACCCAGGAAGAATTGGATCTAACATTGCAAGATTTGTCTTTCCGCAAGCAGAAGGAAATGCTGCTGCAATGTAATTAACGCGGCCCTTAGGCGAAGTTAGTTTAAGAATTAACATGTGCTCTGCTAACCAACCCTCATCACGCGCAATTACAGATGCAATTCTCAACGAGTAACATTTTTTTCCAAGCAACGCGTTTCCACCATATCCAGATCCATAGGACCAGATTGTTCTTTCCTCTGGGAAGTGCGTTACATACTTTGTCTGATTACATGGCCACTTAACATCAGCTTGGCCCGGGGCTAACGGTGCTCCTACAGAATGTAGAGCTTTTACAAAGAATTTATCTGTCCCCAGTTTCTCTAAAACCTGCTTACCCATGCGCGCCATAATGTGCATGGAGACAACAACGTATGCGCTATCAGTTATCTGTACGCCAAATTTAGGTTCATCGGCATCTAGAGGGCCCATGCAAAAAGGAATTACATACATTCGGCGACCAGCCATTGAGCCTTTGTAAAGATCCCGCATAATCGCTTTCATTTCATTTGGATCCATCCAATTATTTGTGGGTCCAGAATCTTCTTCTTTTTTTGAACAGATAAATGTTCTGTCCTCAACTCGTGCAACATCACTTGGATCAGAAACTGCGGAGAAAGAGTTAGGTTTTTTCTTTAAACGAACAAGAGTTCCAGCACTTACTAACTCATTCGTTAAGCGATTCCACTCATCCGACGTGCCATCACAAATATAGACATCTGTGGGCTGTGTTAATGCAGCAATCTCATCAATCCATGCGGCTAGTGCGGCATGTTTTACACCAGAGTGCATACTTAATCCTCCGCAATAAGGCTTTAGGGACCTAATCATCTCAAGGTATTGCATTAGGACCTATCTAAGCAATGTAATGTTTCTCATACTCAAGTAAACTCAGCGTAGAACTTAAGAGTAGAAACAGGTGCGCGATGGCTATCTATAAAGTAGCAATTGTTGGGGCAGGTCCTGCCGGCTACTTTGCAGCCCAAGCTCTAAATAACCTGGCAGATCAAGATCGCAGTTTTGAAATAGATATGTTTGAGCGCCTACCAACCCCTTGGGGTTTGGTACGAAGTGGTGTTGCTCCCGATCATCCAAAGATTAAAACAGTCTCAAAAGTATTTGAAAAAATTGCAACTGGAGAAAACTTTCGCCTTTTTGCAAATGTAGAAATCGGTAAAGATATATCAGTTGATCAATTACAAGATAGATACGATGCAGTAATTATTGCAACCGGTTCTTCTTTAGGAAAAACACTAGGGATTGCAGGCGAAAAACTAAGAGGTTCACTTTCTGCAGCAAGTTTTGTTCCTTGGTACAACGCACACCCAGATTTTGCAGATGTTG
>Ga0315903_10003643_pt1 | contig 21176 bp, 33 predicted proteins | sample LakEriMetagenome_7_FD_203524 | JGI IMG/M metagenome (GOLD analysis project Ga0315903, IMG submission 203524) | Freshwater fungal communities from buoy surface, Lake Erie, Ohio, United States - Buoy 2 MA119 | ecosystem: Environmental > Aquatic > Freshwater > Lake | place: USA: Lake Erie, Ohio... | reverse complement strand
TTTGCAGGTGGTTCTATGGGCTTCCAGTAGCCTACCTTCCTTTGCAGGTGGTTCTATGGGCTTCCAGTAGCCTACCTTCCTTTGCAGGTGGTTCTATGGGCTTCCAGTAGCCTACCTTCCTTTGCAGGTGGTTCTATGGGCTTCCAGTAGCCTACCTTCCTTTGCAGGTGGTTCTATGGGCTTCCAGTAGCCTACCTTCCTTTGCAGATGGTTCTAGGGGCCTGAAAAATTATTTTAAAATAATTTAAAAAACACTACCTAGCAATATAGTAAAACGTGTATCTTTGTACCCGTTAAGCGGTTAACACAAGATCCCTTGAATGAGATAAGCAAGGTAGGATTAATCCGACCCTACCCCAAACTGAAAATGTTAACATATTGTTAAATGTATATATGTATATACTTTTCATATTAGAATAAAAAAAATATATGCACCAATGAAAAAAAGTTAGATCAACTATTGCAAATATCAAAAAAGTGTTTGTATCTTTGCAGCACCTTAAAAGTAAGGGACAAAGGTAGTTGAAACGGGGGCGCAAAAAAAATTTGCTGCAAACGCAAAATAAATTTGATAGTCTCAATAATTAAAACTACCTTTGCAGTCTATTATTTAACAAAGGGGCAAGCGCCCCGCAAAAGTCACCTATATGTTAAACGCTGACATCGCTCAAAAAATTACAACAGTTTTTATTGAGGCCATGAAAAATGGCCGTATACCATGGGAACGGCCATGGGTAAACAAGTCGAACGACGGTGGTCCGTTGTTCGGATCTTTGTCACGAAACGTCGTGACAAAAAAGCCCTATCGGGGCTTGAACGCTATCATTTTGGATAGCACCCATTTAGACGTGCCCGTTTGGGGTACGTTCAAGCAATGGCAAACGGCTGGGCTGTTTGTCAATAAAGGGGCGAAGGCCACCCCGACCCTATTTTGGTCGTCGTTTTTCTTACATAAAGAGACTAAAAAAACGATTAGTGAAGCAGACTTTTTGCTCTTAACAAAAGAGCAACAAAGTATGTACAATCGCCTACTTAAGGCGCGCATAGATTACTTGTTCAATATTGAGCAAGTGAATGGAGAAAAACTAACCAAGTTAAAACAAACTTGGACAGAATTTTTTTCCACTGTCAAAGGTTCCGATGATGTTGCGGAACCGTTCCGCAACGAAGCGGCTGAAAAAATTACCCAAAATTGGGGTATAAAAGTAAAACACGGCGGCGACGGTGCTTACTATACCCCGACGTTGGACTATATACAAATGCCAGTTAAAGAGGCGTTTAAAACGGAAACGGGGTACTATGAGACCTTATTCCATGAAGGGGTCCACGCGACGGGCCACAAAAGCCGCCTAGGTCGCGAAGGTATCGTGAATTTCGATCGGTTCGGCTCCGATCGGTACTCCTTCGAAGAGTTGGTTGCCGAAATAGGCAGCGCCTATGTTTGCGCGGCCTTAAACCTTGAATTCAAGGTTGAAAATAAGGTGGCCTACTTGCAAAGCTGGATGTCCAAACTTGATCAAAATAAGGATTGGATTGTAGATGCCAGCCGCGATGCCTTAAAAGCGGCCAACTGGATCGTTGATAAGTTGGACGGCGAAATATAACGGTGGGGGGGGTGCTTTTTAGCACCTCCCTTTTTTTATATATAGTTGGACGTTTGTAGCTGCTTTAAACGGCTTTTATATTAGTCCCCGACATTAGTCCCCGACATTGGTCCCGTTGGACGTTTGTAGCTGCTTTAAACGGCTTTTATATTAGTCCCCGACATTGGTCCCGTTGGACGTTTGTAGCTGCTTTAAACGGCTTTTATATTAGTCCCCGACATTAGTCCCGTTGGACGTTTGCAGCTGTTTTAAATAGCTTTTATATTAGTCCCCGACATTGGTCCCGTTGGACGTTTGCAGCCGTTTTAAACGGCCTTTATATTAGTTCCTGACATTGGTCCCGTTGGACGTTTGTAGCCGTTTTAAACGGCCTTTATATTAGTTCCTGACATTGGTCCCGTTGGACGTTTGTAGCCGTTTTAAACGGCCTTTATATTAGTTCCTGACTTTAGTCCCCGACATTGGTCCCGTTGGACGTTTGCAGCTGCTTTAAACGGCTTTTACATTAGTCCCCGACATTGGTCCCCGACATTGGTCCCGTTGGACGTTTGCAGCTGTTTTAAAATTTTTTAAAAATAAATTAATAAAAGTTACCTATATATATAGTACATGCCTTATCTTTGTATCGCTTTAAAAGTAAGGCATTAAGGACGCAAAAAATATTTTTAAATAAAATGAAAATAAATTTTGCGGTTTCAAATATTGTCCATATCTTTGCAGCATAATCGTTAACAGGGGTTAAGAGCCCCGCAACCATCTAAAGTATGAACAATACAGTATTAAACTTCTCGGGAATCGCTGAAATCGTTGTAGGCCATGATTCATGGTCTATGCGCACTCGAAATGAGTGGTTAGAAAAAAAAGTAATTAGGTTCGTGAATGGATTTCCAGTAGAAATATTGGAAGAGGATTCAAAATCCTTTCACTATTCCGCTTCTGACAGGGGTATGGGTTTTGAAGGGTCTTGTACCCAAACAAAACTTAAACACGATCCCTTAGAATGGGAAGCGATTGTGAAGAGCCATAAACCTAAGCTGGTTATTCACCAATGTACACGAGACAACGGTGAAAACGAAGATCATCAGTTCAGGATGAATGGAAAGTTTATCTCTGAAAAAGCTCAAGAAGAGCTTTTAAAGAGAGTGGCCGAATTCGATAAAAAATAGAAAGCACAACCTGAATAAACAGGTGGGAGGGTAGTTTGTACTATCCATATTTTTTAAAGTTGGACAGACGCAAAAAATATTTTTAAATAAAATGAAAATAAATTTTGCGGTTTCAAATATTGTCCATATCTTTGCACCATCTTAATAACAGGGGGCCTAACGGCCCCGCAAACCACCTATAATTTATGACTACTACGTTCCAAGAAAAAAGCGATTTGATCTCTGGAAAAATCGCCGAATTGCGAACGGAAATCGCAAGTCTTCTGCAAGAGTTGTACGGTCTATCAGACGGTTTCCGTTACGTCTGTAAAACAACTCGTTGGGGTATAACCAGTTACGCCCTATTCAATAAGATTGAGGCAGCCGACATTGCCTATGAAAATTTTATGAATGGTGGACAAAACGGCGTTATCCATGTGTTTACGGACAACCCAGACATTAGTGGGATGTATTGCACTACTTCATTGTCCGTTGCGGAAATGGATGAATTAATTGCATCCAATAAAGTAGCTTTCTAAGGGGTAATCGGGGGGAAATTAAAACCTCCCCCCCGACCATTTGTTAATGAATTGTTAATGGTTGGACAATTCAAAAAATTACCCGTATCTTTGCACCATAATCATAACAGGGGTTAAAAGCCCCGCAAAAATTTTCACCTATGTTAAAAGTATCTGTAATTATCTCTTTAGTTTCCCTTTCCTTTAATGCTTTCGCCCAGATCGACAACGGGCAGGGAGAAGTATTTTTGAACACTTACAGCGGGTCGGGTGTGAGTGTTGGTGCCTCTTATTACAGTGGGTACGATGTCGACCAAACACTGAAATTTGTTGGCACAGGACAACTCAATATGTTTGGGCCTGACAGTGCTCAAATTATTGCACCTTACAATATTTTTGTAGGGGGGCAATTAAATTCCGCTGGCGGTTCTTTGTTGGCCCAAGTGGGTGACAAAGGGCGGTACAATGTTTTGCTTTCGTATAAGTTTAACCGTTTCTTTGTTAACGGTGGTTTGAGTAATGGTTTGAGGGTGGACGGCGAAACATTGGTTAAAATAGGCGGGGGTATAAATATCTTTACCGACACTCAAAGGGGCGGTGCATACTGCTACAATAATGCAGGCGACTTTAATAGCTCACTTTCCATCGGGGTAAACCTATTCAAGTGGGCAAACGAAAACAACTGGAAATATAACGTTTACGTTTCATATATGTTCTAAAAAATAACGCGGGCAATGTTTTAAAAAAAATCAGACATTGCCCGCTCTTTACCTTACCTTTGCAAAATATTAATCCACCTACCTACCGTTAAAGAAAAAAATTTTAGGTGATTGGTAAACGGCTCTCCCAAAAAGTTGGGGGGGCCGCTTTATTTTTTATTTAAAAAAATAGATTATATCAAATATAGGTTGTATCTTTGTGTCGCTTTAAAAGGGAGGCAAGCAAATAGGGACCAAAAAATATTTTTAAATTTATTTAAAATTGTTTTGGTTTTCTCAAATATTACCTGTACCTTTGAGGTATAATTAATAACAGGGGGTTAAGAGCCCCGCAAAACAACAACCTAATTATGAAAAAAGTATCTGTAATTCTCTTTTTCATTTCTCTGTCATTTATCGGTTTCTCTCAAAAAAATGATAACCTTCGTGTAGATGGCACTTTTGAGTGGGCATCTGCTGACGGCATAATTTATCATCAGGAGGCGGTTAGCTACCGTTCTATTATCATGCCCACAAAAAGCGGGTATTACAATTATAACATCATGGCAATAGATGCCGATGGCGATGTTTTAATGTCCGTTCAATTTAAGGGGAGCGCTATTTTTTACCCCCAAAAAAATACATTAGACAAGCCTCAAGAAAATATGTTAGACTTGCTCCCAGAAAACAAAGCCTTTAGAATTGTTCTCAAGGGAGGTAAGGAAATTGAGTAATTTTAGACTAGAATTTTCAAGGGGGCAATTTTGCCCCCTATTTTTTTACCATAAAAAAATTATACTATGAAACTAACTGACAAAGATATTTTAGATTTTTTAACAGGCCAATGGACCGTTATTTGTGCACAGGATAGCGTTTATTTAGAGGCCAATATGGTAGGCTCTTTTAGAGTTCGGACCAACCAAGGGACCACAGATACAACCGATCTACAAGAGGCCAAAGAAGCCTATTTAAAAGAGCTAAGAAAGCTAATGCCGTCCTATAAGATTGCAGTTGAGTTCGATTAGGAGAAGCCAAAAGGGGTACTGGAAAGTGCCCTTTATTTTTTTATATTATTTTAAATAAAAAATAGGATATATCAAAAACTTGTTGTACCTTTGTATGGTCAAGCGGTTGACACAAGATCCCCTGAAAGAAATAAGCAGGGTAGGAATAATCCAACCCTACCCGTTATCCTAAATGCTAACGGGATGTTAACGGCTAAAAAAATTTCATATAAAGTTAGAATAATTCAAATATTCATTATATCTTTGTGTCGATTTCAAAGGGAGGCAAGCAAACAGGGACCGAAAATATTTTTAAATTTATTTAAAATTGTTTTGGTTTTCTCAAATATTACCCGTACCTTTGAGGCATATTAATAACAGGGGGTTAAGAGCCCCGCAAAACAACAACCTAAATATGAAAAACTTGAGCCAGTTCAAGGTCCGCCTAAAAGAGGCGATGGAGTTTAACCGCCCTCTCTTCGTAAAGGGTGTCTATAAGACTACCTTTGCGGAAATTCACCCCTCTTTTACAAAGTACCCTAATGGGGTACATTTGGTGGAGCAGGGGCGGGAAACTAACATTGCTCGCGTTCAGTCGAACGCTTTTACTACCTTTATGGAAAAGGATGGTAAAAAGATTGAGGCGTGGACATATTTTGAGGGGGCTTCGCGGTGGTCGTTCCCTGACGAATATACGGCTGTTTTTAAAGAGTCGTACTCTTCGTCCGACCACCAGCACGAAGTTATTTTAACCTACAAGTTTTTGTAGGTTAAGATAATGGTAGCGGTTTTGTTAATGATATGTTAATTGGTTTTACTATTGGACAGATTATTAATAAAACCGTTACCTTTGCTAGAGATTTTTTTTTCACCTTTTATATTGTTTCATTTCCTATGAGAAACATTTCTATTATAGTTTTTGACGGCACTAGTCACTTTGTTGACGATGCTGGATATGTGTTGATGGACGACGAGAAGGTTGTTTATAGGGGTTCTTTTGAGGAGTGTGTTGAAGTTTGTGAGAAATTGAATAGTGAGTTGTAAGGGGTTGGACGGCGAAAAAAAAGAGGGGGGTTGGACAAAAAAAATCTCCCTCTTTTTTGGATTATTCAAATATTGACCGTATCTTTGCACTATAATTCTTAACCACCTAAAAAAAGAAAAAGATGAAATTTTTTCAAATCAAAAGAGCTGACAGTATAGAGGTAGTCCCAGCTTCAGAAATAGAAAACGGGATGTTGGTTATTTGGGAGCGCCACTACGGTGAGTGGTACAAAAACGAACTTGTCGTAGAGATTCTACGGGAAGTGGAATTGAGTATTGAAATACTGTTCCAAACGTGGGACAGAGTTTCATACCGTTTCACGGTTGAGACAGAAGGTAAGTCTTACTCCAACGAAGGGGTATGCTTTTCTTTCGACCTTGCTCACGATATAACCGAGCAGGAGGTTATAAACCTTATTTTAAAGGATATTGACCTTTATGCTATCGTCCTACAAATGTAAGGCGGTTGTATCCTTAACAAGCCTATGGACCAAGGCTTATGTTGGTCTTTTGTTTTATTTTAAATTTGTTCATCATGACTGTTACTATTCATAACATGACCCCTCACCCGATCACCATCATAGATGATGATACCAGTGTAATCGAGGTTATTCCTTGCTCTGGTTGGGAGCTTCGTCTTTCTGCTCAAACAGAAGCGGTTGCCTTTTTTGGACAAATTCCAATCACAAAAACTGCTTTTGGGCCGCTTTTGTCCGTTAAAAATAAATCCTTTGATGGACAAGCTAACCCATGGGCAAACGTAAACCTTTCCACCGATCGGTTTGTTGTTTCTCAAATGGTTAAAAACTCATTCAAGGATTCTATTCTCCATGATATTCTGTTAGTGCCAGCGGAGGTTGTTAGAGATGAGAACGGAAACATCATTGGATGCAAGTCCTTGGGTTTTTAATTTTCCACTTTTAAACCTGACAAATTATGAACTTGAACAAAAAAATTAACGCGAACAATCTACTAAACTACCTGAACATTTTGAGTTTGGAGCGAGAAGAATATAAACGGGAAATGGAAACTGAAGTAAAGGTAGTTGAACGTTTGAAGGGATATTTGGCCGCAATTGACGAGGTCATTGAATATATTGAACAGATGGAAGATTGCTCCGAGGATTAAAAATAAGAGCGTGGTTGGACAAAAAATGCGCTCTTATTTTTTTTATTCAAAAACTTTCCGTACCTTTGTTGTACAAAATAAAAAATATCATGCTAGAAAAAATTAAACCTTTCCTTTCAGTTTTCACTATTCTGTTTGTTGGAATTGCACCTATTGTTATTGCCCTATACGGCATAGATAAAAAGTTAGCAATAGACATTCTGCAAATTTTTCTTTATCTTTTTATCGCTGCTCTGTTTACATATAGAGCACTTGTAACAATTAAACAGAAAGAGTCTATTTGGCTAGCTGTTTACTTGTTCTATATTGTGGCGGCTCTTGGTCAAATGTTTTCGGTTTGGTACAAAATATTTAACTTAATTATTTAAAAATAAATTTAATTTTCGCCGTCCATTTCAAAAATTTCCCTTATCTTTGTATTACAAAAATTAAACGATATGAAAATTTTAAATCAAGATTACATTCCACAAGAACAAGGTTATAAGTTTGCAGCGGTTGACGAGAATGGTTCGGCATACGCCTATAAGACAGAACCTAGTGCTGGTCTAACTATGTGGGAAACTAACGACTCAAGTGAAAAGTATCATTTCATTGGAAATAATTTTGATGCCTTGGATTGGGAGAATTCATTGGTATCTGTGGACTAAAAATAATTTTAGTTTTCGCCGTCCATCTCAAAAACTTTCTTTATCTTTGTATTACAAAAATTAAACAACATGAAAATTTTAATTAAAGAACTTATTCCCGAAGGTTTTAAGTTTGCAGCAGTAGATTCAAATGGTTCGGCGTACGCCTATAAGACAAAACCTAGTGCTGGTCTAACTATGTGGGAAACAAATATATTATATGAATGGACTTATTTCATTGGAGATAATTTTCATGCCTTGGATTGGAAGAACTCATTGGTATCGGTAGAAGAAAAATAAATTAAAAATAATTTTAGTTTTCGCCGTCCATCTCAAAAATTTCCCTTATCTTTGTCCTATCATTCACAATTAAACAAAAACAAAAAATGGAGCTTAAATCATTCAGAGAGCTAATATCCGATTGCAATGAGCCTTGGGTCAATGATGCGATTGAGAATTACAAGGAACTGCGCAACAAGGACTGGGAAGACAATGCGGCGACACATTCAGATCTTTACGATGCCTTATTCGGCGGGTTTATCTGGGAACAAACGCCACAAGGGTATTTGTATTGGGAACAAATTGCCGCTAGATTAAAAGAAAAATCATCCAATTAAATCAACCTAAATTAAACTAATTATGCCTATCATTGTTGATGTTATGGGAATTTAAGAAATTGAATTTAATCAACCATTTTTTAACGATAAGTGATAAGCCAAAAAACATCCACAAAAGTGTGGGTGTTTTTTTATTTTCTGAAAAAAGAGTTGTACCTTTGCAAGACAATTAATAAATCACTAAAATAAAAAGCAATGACAAAAGAATTTGAATTAAGAAAATACAATATGTTGTGCGCTGAATTATTAGGTTATGTGAATAAAACTCTTGATGATAAGGATTTTAATATTCACGAGCATCCAATTACTAAGCATATGATTGAAACAAATTTTACGAATGTTTTTAACGAAGACTGGGATTGGATTATTAAGGTGGTTAAAAGAATTTATGAAATATTAGGTCCATCTGATTCGAGAAAACATGATATTAAAGCGAGAGTGGGGACACTTGAAAAAGAAGCAATAGTACAGGCCATTTGGGAGTTCCTTATCTGGTATAATGAAAATTTACGTAAGTAAGATATTTTTTTTAGTGAGGGGTGGACGGCGAAAAATGTCCCCCCTTTTTTTTGTTTTCTCAAAAAAGAATTGTACCTTTGCAGGACAATTAATAAATCACTAAAATAAAAAGCAATGACAAAAGAATTTAATAAAACAGAGTTCAACGAAATGTGCCTTGAGTTTCTGGGTTACAAGGAGACAAGCCCAATGGAAGCTAATTTTAGTGAAGATTGGAATCTCATTATGAAGGTAATAGAATACATGGAAGAGCTAAGCTCAACTACTATTTTTAATATAACTTTAAAAGGAGATTTTACAATAAGTAGAACCATAGTTGAATTTTGTTTTCACCCTAGCAATAATTCACTTCTTCATTTAAAATTAACTTCAAATCCAATGGACGATTACAAACATCCAATGTATAAACATCATATAGTACAAGACTTTGACTTTAAAAATAAAGGAAGGAAAGCAGCAGTAATACACGCTATCTGGTTGTTCCTTAACTGGTATAACGAAAACAAAAACAAATAAAAATTATGGCAGGCATTGATAAGACATACACAAGCTCTTGGAAAGAGTATAAAGAATTAGTAGACTGGGCAAGGGGTAGAACCATTGATTTTAAGTACGGTAAAAAGACTGTAAAAATGCCAATCTCAAATGCTATTTATGAATGGAATGAGGAGGATTTTACACGTGAAAAACCCGTCTTAAATACGGCTACATGGGAAGACAAATACCTTATAGAGAATTGCCCTTGTCAATTTGTTATTGACAGGTTAAAACAAGTTTACCATCGTGGTTATTTAGATACTATTCAATACAATGTTATTCCCGAAGACTTTAAGACTAATAGAAAGATTAGTATTGTTAGGGATAAAGACACGAGATTTCCTTTAAAAAATAAAGGATTGAATAGCTTTAATTGGTGGTGGGTTCAAGCTGATTGGGGTGAGAAACTTACTTACTCTACTGAATTAGATGCTTGGGTAATTCCTGATACATTTCCTTCAAATACAAATACAATGCACGCTAAGACAGTTAAAAGCGTTATTAGGAGGTTAAGGAAAATGTATCTTCCTTCTGGGGTTACTTTCACACTACAAGGAAGGTATGTGGGAGAACGTTATTTGATTAAGGTTAAGTAAGTTTTTTTTTGAGAGGGTGGACGGCGAAAAATGTCCCCCCTTTTTTTTGTTTTTCCAAAAAAATCCACTACCTTTGTCCTATCATTCACTTAAATAATTGAGCATGGAAAAAGTAAAAGTTCAAACCAAAGAAGAGTTAAAAACTCTAATTAAAACTACAATGGACAAGCAGGGTAACAACGCTGACCTGAACTTCATTGATGTTTCAGGAATTACGGATATGTCTTATTTGTTTTTCGATTCACCTTTTAACGGAGATATTTCTCAATGGGATGTATCTAATGTCAAAAATATGTGTGGAATGTTTAAGTATTCTAAATTCAATGGAGATATATTAAGATGGGATGTATCTAAAGTTGAAAATATGAATTATATGTTTAAATTTTCGGATTTTAACGGGGACATTTCTCAATGGGATGTTTCTAAGGTTGAAGCTATGTCTGGGATGTTTTGGCATTCAAAATTCAATAATAACATATCTAATTGGGATGTTTCCAATGTTCAAGATATGTCTGGAATGTTTTGGAATTCAATTTTCAATGATAACATATCTAACTGGGATGTTTCCAATGTTCAAGATATGGAAGCGATGTTTTATTATTCTGAATTTAATGGTGACATTTCGAATTGGAATGTTTCTAAGGTTAAAGATATGAAAGTAATGTTTAAAGGTTCAAAATTCACTGGAGATATATCTAATTGGAATATTCGCCCCGACTGTGATCGATAAAATATAAAGGCTCTATCTAAAAAAAGATGGGGCCTTTTTTGTTTTTCCCAAAAATAACCACTACCTTTGTTCTATAATTTATAAAAATAAAATACAATGTTTGGAAATACAATTAAAGTAAAAAGTAAAGATGAATTATCTGATTTAATTAAGTTTATAGTTAAATATCGTGATATTAATGCGGACCTCAATTTCATTGATGTATCTGAAATTACAGATATGTCTTCATTGTTTGATAATTCAAAGTTCAACGGGGATATTTCCCGCTGGGATGTTTCTAACGTTGAAGATATGAGACAGATGTTTAGAGCTTCTAAATTCAATGGAGATATTTCAAATTGGGATGTTTCTAAAGTTAGATATATGAATGCAATGTTTGCTAATTCTGATTTTAATGGAAATATTTCAAATTGGGATGTATCTAATGTTTTAATTATGAGAGGGATGTTTCAGCTTTCAGGTTTTAACGGAAACATTTCAAATTGGAATGTGAGTAATGTTAAAGATATGTCTTGGATGTTTTGGTCTTCAAGTTTCGATAATAACATATCTAACTGGGATGTTTCTAAGGTTGAAAATATGAATTATATGTTTAAATTTTCGGATTTTAACGGGGACATTTCTCAATGGGATGTTTCTAAGGTTGAAGCTATGTCTGGGATGTTTTGGCATTCAAAATTCAATAATAACATTTCTAAATGGGATGTTTCTAAGGTTAAGGATATGTCTTATATGTTTAAGGGCTCCGCATTTAAAGAAGATATTTCTAACTGGAAGATTTCGCCTACAACATACGTTAAAGATATGTTTTAGTGGGTGGACGGCGAAAAAAATAATAAAATTCGCCGTCCATTTCAAAAATTTTCCTTATCTTTGCAGCAGAAATTAAAAATGGCGGTAAGCTCTACCGTGACAGCCTTTGGAGATGAGAAAGAAAAAACTTTAGGTTTTATGCTCGTCGATGAATTAGGAATCAAACATCAAATGTTTACAGCTGTACCATTTCCCTTAACAGCAATTTTGCAAAGTTCAGGTGTGCGAAGATCAACTGTAACATTTTGTATAAGTTTTGAAGAGCGGTTGTAAGCTCAAGTAATGAACTTTCTGACAGCACGGAAAGACGGCACATTGTCAAGTGGCGCATTGGTAGCGCGTTGGTGAGCGAAAGCAAAAGACAAAGGTAGTTGGTTCGATTCCAACCTTGGCAGCAGAATTTTTTAGGTGATTGATTTTTGGCTCTACTAAAAAGATAGTGGGGCCAATTTTTTTTTAATTTTATTTTGAAATGTCAAACATAATCCCTACCTTTGAGGTATTATTCAATCAACTAAAAATAAACAATTATGGCAACATTTTTTGAGTATTATGAGCTTCTTAAGAGTATTCTCGTTCCACATTTTTTTTATTTGTTTTCATTATCCATTATAAAGTATTTTGTGAAAAATGAAATAGCAATTAGAGTGCTGGAATCTTTTCATAGGATATGTTATTGGGTTCTTTTGTGGTATACTGTAATCTACTTTGTAGTTATTCTTTTTATTATTGCATTAAAATAAATTGTTGGGAGGGTGGACGGCGAAAAAAAAATAATAAAATTCGCCGTCCATCTCAATAATTTTCACTACCTTTGAGGTATTATTCAAACAACTAAAAAATAAAATCATGGAACTTAGTTACGTTGAACAACTTAAAAATCAGATTATCTTTTTAAAGAATATTCCAGTTGAAGATCGCACACCTGAAATTTGTGAAATCGCTGTTAAGAGAAATGGTTTGGCTTTAGAACACGTTCCTATTGAGCTTCGCACACCTGAACTTTGCGAAATCGCTCTTTATGAACATGGTTGGGCTTTACAATTTGTTCCAGTTGAGCTTCGTACCAAAGAACTTTGTGAGATTGCTGTTAAACAATATTCTGGATCTTTAAAGTTTGTTCCCGTTGAAATTCTTACCAAAGAGTTTTGTGAAATGGCCGTCAAAAAATTTGGTTATGCTTTAAAATATGTTCCTGTTGAATTTCACACCAAAGAACTTTGTGAGATTGCTGTTAAAAGGTATGGGTTAGCTTTAAAATATGTCCCTATTGAACTTCGCACTTTTGAACTTTGCGAAATAGCTGTTAAAGAAAATGGTAGGGCTTTAGAGTATGTCCCTGTTGAACTTTGCACGCTTGAACTTTGCAAAGTAGCTGTTAAAAATTTTGGCGGTGCATTAGAACATGTCCCTATTGAACTTCGCACTTTTGAACTTTGCGAAATCGCTATTAAGAAAGATGGTTGGGCTTTAGAGCTTGTCCCATTTGAACATCGCACATCTGAACTTTGCGAAATCGCTGTTAAAAATTCTACAAACTTAACTTTAAGTAAGGTTCCCGAACATATCAAGACAGAGGAATTTTTAAGTAGATTTAAGTTTCACAGATAAAAATAATTGTTGGGAGGGTGGACGGCGAAAAAAAGATAATAAAATTCGCCGTCCACCCCAATAATTTCCCCTACCTTTGCAAGACAACTAAAAAATAATATCATGGAACTTAATTATCTTGAAAAACTAGAATACGCGGGTGTTTTTTTAAACTTTATGCCGATTGAACATCGCACACCTGAATTTTGCGAAGCAGCAGTTAAACTTTCTGGTCGAGCTTTAGAATTTGTTCCCGTTGAGCTTCGTACCAAAGAGCTTTGTGAAATCGCGATCAAGAAAAACGGTGGAGCTTTAGAACATGTCCCTATTGAACTCCGTACCAAAGAGCTTTGCGAAATGGCTGTTGAAAGTTATGGGTGGGCATTAGAATTTGTTCCTATTGAACTTCGCACCAAAGAACTTTGTGAAAAGGCCGTTAAAGATTTTGGATGGGCTATAAAATTTGTTCCCGACCATATCAAGACAGATGAATTTTTAAGTAAATTTAATTTGGTTAATTGAAAATAATACTGTATCTTTGCAATACAAATAAAATAAGAAATATCATGTACTTTATAGTTTATAGTTATAAAAACAAAAAGTTTCGGGTTGAGACTTCTGATTATCAGCGTAAACCAAAAGAACAAATTGTATATGAATCTGAATCACAAGCTAAATGTTTAGAAACTGTAAACAAATGGAATAAACATGGAGTTCTTTATTCTGAACCATACGTTGTAATTTTTGACGGTAATACTCACTACATTGCCTGTTATACTGAACAAGTATATGAAAATGAATCAGTAGTTTATAAAGGAAGTAAAAAGGAATGTTTAGAATTTTTGGATACAAAAAACATAGTATCTTAAATTATATGGTTAGGTAGTTGACTCAAGAAAACGTTAGAATTTTTTAGGTGATTGATATTTGGCTCCACTAAAAAGATAGTGGGGCCATTTTTTTTTTAATTTTATTTTGAAATGTCAAATATAATCCCTACCTTTGAGGTATTATTAAACTAAACAACATTTATTATGACAACAGGAACATTTATTCTTTCTTTGGTCTGTGGTTTGTTGATGGGTTGGATTATTACAGTATGGATTTTTGATTGGTTGAAGTCCTTAGAGAAATAGTGTGGAGGGGTGGACGGCGAAAAATAGTTATCAAAAAATTTCGCCGTCCACCAAAAAAGAATTACCTTTGCATCTCACTAATAAAAAATCTTAAAAGATATGAAAGACCTTTATATTCAGGCTTTACACAACACCTTTAATAGTATAGTAAAAAACAGTCAAAAGACAAGGAAAAAATTGATGGAACTTTGTATTGACAATGTAAAACCAAAAGACCTACAAAAATTTTTAGAAGACAATAATGTGCCCGACAACGCTTTTTTTGGAATATATGGTGATGATTATGATGGCCATAGTATTTCAGTAACTTGGGAAATCGAAGTACCACTAACTGAAGAAGAACAATTAATCAGTGAAGAAGCTGCTTTCAATAATTGGTTTTACAGATATGTTTCTAAAGAATTTGCAAAAAATGGTTACAAAATCAAATTAGAAAATTATAAAAAAAACAAAAGAAGTTTATACTCACTTTATATCAATAAAGAATATGATGAGGCAGCTTCTCTTTTAAGCTCTTGGTATAACGTAGAAAAAATGCAGACGTTATCATAACAGATTAAGAAAATTTTTTAGGTGAATATAAAACAGCTCTACTAAAAAGATAGTGGGGCTGTTATTTTTTAAAAATAAATTTCTTTTTTACAAAATAAACCATTACCTTTGCACCATCATTCAACAAAAAAAAGATTATGAAGATTTTAATTGACAATGTACCGCTCTTCAAAACTTATACAAATGTAAACATTTGATGTTTGATTCCTAATTCATCGACGAGCTGAAGTTCGAACGAACCTGTACTCTCATCTCCAAAGGCTGTTGCGGTGAAGCTCACCGCCAAATTATTTAGATTAACACTTGCGTTTAAATCTCTGTCTAAAGTGACAGCGCAATTGTAACAAGTGTACTCTCTTTCAGAAAGTTTTAACTTTTCTTTTTTGTTTCCGCAACAAGAACAAAGTTTTGAACTTGGAAAAAAGGTGTTTGCAATTATAATCGAACCACCATACCACTGTTTTTTGTATAACAGTTGTCTCTTGAACTCAAAAAATCCCCCATCGAGAATTGCTGAAGCCAAATTATGATTTTTAGCCATATTTTTTGGTTTCAGATCTTCGATAACAACTGTTTCAAAGTTCTTTGACAAGTATGTGGTTAGTTTATGTAAGGAATCTTTCCTTACATTTGCTACCTTAGCATGTGTTTTTGCAAGTTTTAGTACAGACTTTTTGTAATTGTTGCTTTGGTTTTTGGCACCTCTTACAAATCTTCTACTAACTTCTTTCTGTTGCTTTCTTAATTTACTTTTTGCTTTTTTGTACGGGGTTAAGTTTTGGAATGTTTCACCATTGCTTAATGTTGCAAGTGTTTTAACCCCTAAATCCACTCCAACCGATTTGAATTTTTTAGGGGTTGTTGTTGGGGTATATTCTGTTTTGAATGATACAAACCATTCGTTTGCTACTCTGCTAACGGTACAATTTTTTATTGCTGTTGCAGATATGTTTTCAGACAATTTAACCCAACCGATTCTAGGTAATTTTATTTTGTTGTTTTCAATTCTTACTTTACCTTCAAGATAAAATTTGTCCCTAACGCCTTTTTTTTTGAATTTTGGTAAACCCTGTAAGCGACCTTTTTTATCTTTTAATTTGTAACTGTTTTTCTTTTGCAAGCGATAGAAGTTTTTAAAAGCGGCCTCCAAGTCTATTAAAGCCTTTTGCGGAGCGCATTTTGAAACCTCATAATACCAAGGGTTATCTTTTTTTATGGTTGCAACCAACCATTTATGAAGATCAATGGCACTTGGTGTTTTTTTATTCAATTCATAATAATCATTTGAATAAGCCAAACCAACATTATAAGCATGACGGGCGACCCCAGCATGTTTATTAAACAAGGTTTCTTGTTTATTATTTGGTTCCAATCTTATTTTGTATGATTTGTATTGCATAAATTATGATGTAAATATAAGAAAACTTTTAAAAAAATGTAATAAAATTAATTTTTTTCACTAAATTTTTATGACACTTAAGAGAACATTAAGAAAGAGTTAAGAGAGATTATTTGGGACAAAGTTAAGAAAGACAAGTTAAGAGAAACGCTTTTAAGTTGGGGTGAAAAACCAGCTCTCTGCTTGTCTTTTGGACAGTTGTATGGAGAGAGTTTTTCAGATACGTTTACAGTGAAATTTTAAATTAGCTGTTTTTGTAAGATATTGGTTTTTAATTGATTACAAAGGTTTTTTTAAACTTTTGGTTTTTCGACAATGTTATATAAATATATATCAAAAGTTTATGATTATTTTTATATTATAGCTTTGATAACTCAATTAAAAACCATATCTTTGCATCACTAATTTAAGAAACTTTTATTAGACATTCATTCAATAAATTTTAGACTATGACAACTCAAGAAGTAAATTTAAAGCCTGATCAAATCAGTAACATCAACTTTACAAAAGCTGAAACTTTCCGCAACACTTTTGACCCTAAATTAATTGGTTTAACAACTGAAAATCTAATCTCATTAGATGATGATGACAGAGCGATTGGTATTTGTGTTGAAATGTTGTCTTATGTTTTTCCGATTTTATCTGAAAAACAAGTTAGGACATTTTTGCTGGGGGATCCAGACCATTATAATCTTGGAGGTATTGGTTCAACCTATTCTTATGCTGCTGTTAAAACGGTTTACGATAATTGTGTGCGATTTTTGTTGACTGGGTTTTGGGTTATGGGTTTTGATAAATTTGAAATGCGCTCATCCCAGATTTTAATTTAGTTTTTGGTGAATCTTCAAATAGGACCACAGCTGTACATAGGGAGGGATTAATTTTCGCTTGTATGAATGAAAATTGGCATTACACTTTTTGTGCTATTAAAGAAGACATTTTGTTTGCATTCTTAAGTTTTGTGGTGTCGGAAGAATTCAATGAATATTTTTTCAGAGATTTTAGTTTTTCTTTTGATGATTGTGAATTTATTGGTAGTGGTTTTTCTGCTGTTAATGTAGACTTGTTATTGGAGAAATATTTTGATAGTATCGTTTGATAGGGGGTTGGACGGCGAAATATAGGTTGGACAAATTTATTTTTCGCCGTCCACCAAAAATAAATCCATCTTTATTTCCTATTATCAAAGATTAATCCTACCTTTGCAGTATCATTCAATAAATAAAAAAAACAATAACATGGAAAACAATTACCTTGAACAATTAAGCAAAGGGCAAATCAAATTAAAAGATATCCCCGTTGAACATCGCACACTTGAGCTTTGCGAAATCGCAGTTAAGAAAGATGGAATGGATTTATATTCCGTCCCTATTGAACTCCGTACCAAAGAGCTTTGCGAAATCGCAGTTAAAGAATTTGGTTGGGCTTTACAACATATCCCTACAGAACTTCGTACCAAAGAGCTTTGCGAAATCGCAGTTAAAAATTTTGGTTGGGCTTTACAACATGTCCCTACAGAACTTCGCACACCTGAAATTTGCAAAAGCGCTGTTAACCAAGATGGTTGGGCTTTACAATTTGTTCCTATTGAACTTCACACACCTGAACTTTGCAAAATCGCTTTTAAAAGTTATGGTAGGGCTTTAGAGTTTATTCCTATTGAGCTTCGTACTAAAGAGCTTTGCAAAATGGCAGTTAAAGATTTTGGTGAGAATTTACAATATGTTCCTGTTGAGCTTCGCACTAAAGAGCTTTGTGAAATTGCTGTTAAAAATTTTGGTTGGGCTTTACAACATGTCCCTACAGAACTTCACACACCTGAAATTTGCAAAAGTGCTGTTAACCAAGATGGTAGGTCTTTACAATTTGTTCCTATTGAACTTCTTACAGCTGAACTTTGCGAAATGGCTGTTAAGAAAGATGGTTGGGCTTTAGAATTTGTTCCCGTTGAGCTTCGTACCAAAGAGCTTTGTGAAATCGCGATCAAAAAAAACGGTGGAGCTTTAGAACATGTCCCTATTGAACTTCGCACAGCTGAACTTTGCAAAATTGCCGTTAAAAATTTTGGCTACGCTTTAGATTTTGTCCCTGTTGAACTTCGCACAGCTGAACTTTGCGAAATGGCTGTTAAAGATATGGGTTGGGAAACTTTACAATTTGTTCCAGATCATATCAAGACAGTTGAATTTTTAAGTAAATTTAATTAAAATACAACAACATGGAAAACAATTACCTTGAACAATTAAGCAAAGGGCAAATCAAATTAAAAGATATCCCCGTTGAACATCGCACACTTGAGCTTTGCGAAATCGCAGTTAAGAAAGATGGAATGGATTTATATTCCGTCCCTATTGAACTCCGTACCAAAGAGCTTTGCGAAATGGCTGTTAGGAAAAATGGGTACTCTTTAATCGCTGTTCCATTAAAATTTCAAACAAAGGAACTTTGTAAAATCGCTGTTAAGGTAAATGGTTGGGCTTTAAGATATGTTCCTGTTGAATATCGCACACCTGAAATTTGTAAAATCGCTGTTAACCAAGATCCTTGGGCGTTGAATTATGTTCCACCTCAACTTCGTACCAAAGAGCTTTGTGAAATGGCTTTTGAGAAAGACGGTTGGGCTTTAGGATATGTTCCTGTTGAGCTTCGCACGCCTGAACTTTGCGAAATCGCTGTTAAAAATTTTGGCTACGCTTTAGAATTTGTCCCTATCGAACTTCGCACACCTGAACTTTGTAAAATCGCTGTTAAGGGAAATGGGTGGGTTTTACAACATGTCCCCTTTGAATTTCGCACAGAAGAACTTTGCGAAATTGCTGTTAAACAATATTCTGGAGCTTTAGAATATGTTCCCGAACATATTAAGACAGATAAATTTTTAAGTAAAGTTAATTTTTATAGATAGAAACAAATTTGTACCTTTGCAGTATCATTCAATCAATAAAAAACAACAATATGGAAAATAATTACCTTGAACAACTAAGCAAAGGGCAAATCAAATTAAAAGATATCCCTGTTGAACATCGCACACCTGAACTTTGCGAAGCAGCTGTTAAACTTTCTGGAATAGCTTTACACTCCGTCCCTATTGAGCTTCTAACAAAAGAGCTTTGCGAAATCGCTGTTAAGAAAGATGGTTGGGTTTTACAATATGTTCCCATTGAACTTCGCACCAAAGAGCTTTGCGAAATGTGTGTTAAAAAATTTGGTTGGGCTTTAGGATATGTTCCCATTGAACTTCGCACCAAAGAGCTTTGCGAAATCGCTGTTGAAAATTTTGGTCGGAGTTTAGAATTTGTTCCTATTGAACTTCGCACACCTGAACTTTGCGAAATCGCTGTTAAGAAAGATGGAATGGCTTTATATTCCGTCCCTATTGAGCTTCGCACCAAAGAGTTTTATGAAATGGCTATTAAGATAAATGGCGGGGCTTTAAAATATGTTCCTGTTGAACATCGCACACCTGAACTTTGCGAAATGGCTGTTAAGAAAGATGGAATGGCTTTATATTCCGTCCCTATTGAGCTTCGCACCAAAGAGCTTTGCGAAATGTGTGTTAAAAAATTTGGTTGGGCTTTAGGATATGTTCCTGTTGAGCTTCGCACACCTGAACTCCTTAAAATCGCTGTTAAGGGAAATGGTTTGGCTTTAAAATTTGTTCCAGTTAAATATCGCACACCTGAACTTTGTAAAATCGCTGTTAAGGGAAACGGTTTGGCTTTAGAATTTGTTCCTATTGAACATCTCACACCTGAACTTTGCGAAATGGCTGTTAAAGATATGGGTTGGGCTTTAAGATATGTTCCCTTTAATCTTCGCACCAAAGAGCTTTGCGAAATAGCTCTTGAAGATAGTAGGGAACCTTTACAATTTGTTCCAGACCATATCAAAACAGATGAATTTTTAAATAAATTTAATTAAAAGATAACAAAGTGGAAAATAATTACCTTGAACAATTAAGCAAAGGGCAAATCAAATTAAAAGATATCCCTGTTGAACATCGCACACCTGAACTTTGCGAAATAGCTGTTGAAATTTTTGGTTGGGCTTTAGAATATGTCCCTATTGAACTTCGCACACCTAAACTTTGCGAAATCGCAGTTAAAAATTTTGGTGGGGCTTTACAATTTGTTCCTACTGAACTTCAGACACCTGAACTTTGCGAAATTGCGGTTAGAAATTATGGTTGGGCTTTAGAATATGTTCCTATTGAACTTCACACACCTGAACTTTACGAAACAGCTGTTAAAGAATTTGGTTGGGCTTTACAACATATCCCCACAGAACTTCGTACCAAAGAGCTTTGCGAAATCGCAGTTAAAAATTTTGGTTGGGCTTTACAATTTGTTCCTATTGAACTTCACACACCTGAACTTTGCAAAATCGCTGTTAACCAAGATGGTTGGGCTTTACAATTTGTTCCTATTGAACTTCACACACCTGAACTTTGCAAAATCGCTGTTAAAAGTTATGGTTGGGCTTTAGAATATCTTCCTGTTGAGCTTCGCACAAAAGAGCTTTGCGAAATGGCAGTTAAAAGTTTTGGTTGGGCTTTACGATTTGTTCCTATTGAGCTTCGCACAAAAGAGCTTTGCGAAATGGCAGTTAAAAGTTTTGGTTGGGCTTTACGATTTGTTCCTATTGAGCTTCGCACCAAAGAGCTTTGCGAAATCGCTGTTAAACAATATTCTGGAGCTTTAGAATATGTTCCAGACAATATCAAGACAGAAGAATTTTTAAGTAAATTTAATTAATTAAAAACATGGATAACAATTATATTGAACAACTAAACAAAGGTGAAATCAATTTACAAGATATCCCCGTTGAACATCGCACACTTGAGCTTTGCGAAATCGCAGTTAAGAAAGATGGAATGGATTTATATTCCGTCCCTATTGAACTCCGTACCAAAGAGCTTTG
>Ga0315903_10003640_pt1 | contig 21187 bp, 19 predicted proteins | sample LakEriMetagenome_7_FD_203524 | JGI IMG/M metagenome (GOLD analysis project Ga0315903, IMG submission 203524) | Freshwater fungal communities from buoy surface, Lake Erie, Ohio, United States - Buoy 2 MA119 | ecosystem: Environmental > Aquatic > Freshwater > Lake | place: USA: Lake Erie, Ohio... | reverse complement strand
CGCATAGCATCAACTACGGTCTCATAAATATTGCATTCAAAAACAAAGCAAGTTCCAGCTTCCCATTGTTCGGCATCAAACACAAACTTAACTCCTGAACGCTTCATCATCTCTTCGGAGAGTCGGCCTTCAGCTTTGATATAAAAGCCTTTAGCTCCATCAATTGTATTTAAAAAGTTGCGCATAACTTCCAGTGCGGCAGATGTTTTGCCGCCTTCGGTAAAGCCAACAAAACGATGAACACCGGGGCGCAAGCCTCCACCAGTCTGCAAATCAAAATTAAGAGAACCTGTCGAAACCTTATATGTTACAATATCTTCAAAATTATAATGGTCGTCTTTCTTGGTCTTAAGAAAAGATCCAAGGACATTCTTGGAGGAGATGCCCTCGGTTTTTTCTTCTTGCTCTTTGGTCTTTTTTGTCATGATAAAAATTCTTTAAGTGTTTTTTTTGTTTTGACTTCAACGTCTTTACCTACCTTTTCTTCCAAGGAAAGGTCTTGTTGATGAAGGCGACTATAGTAATATTCCTTGTAGTCAACGTCAAGTAACTTCTTCTTCCAATCAGAAAATAGAAAAGCCAACGTTGGAAGTTTCTTTTCTTCTTGTATTTGCGCTAAGAAATCGATGCTGTAAGTTTTCTCAAGCTTTTTGAGAAAGACCATTTCTCTTTGCCAAAAACGTTTGTCGGCCTTTGCGGGAATATCTACAAGGGCTTGAATGATTTTGCGACGATTAATCTTCTCCTTCATTCCACAACTCAAGCAGAGAAAATTGAATTTGTCAAGCCTTGTTAAGACTTGTTTGAAGCAGATGCTGATCCGAAATAAAATCCAGTGATTGCAATCAAACACTGTCTAATTTCAGCAGTAATTAAATTACCAGAAATTTCAACGAAAGCTTTGCTAGTTACATCTTCACCGATCATTCCCAAGAAGCTGCCACCATTGTTATAATCAACTTCAAGATAGGTTGGAATACCGAGAATAGCCATAACGAATGGCGATATGACTATAGAAAAAATAACGGAAACAACAATGAATTGTCTAACTATCTTGCCTACGTCGCCATCTCTTTTTGAAGCTTTATCGGCAGACTCATCGGCTTTATCAATAGCCTTCATCATCCTGTCAAATCTAGCCCTACTTTCTTCGGCTTTCGCCGCTATCAAGCGGAATATGAAGCCAGTGGCGGCTCCTCCCATTAGACTGATTAGCTCAGTAGGCACATACTATTTTACACTCCGAATGCCTGTATAGTCAGAGGGAACTTTTGTGTTTCTTTAACTAGCTCAAGCATTTGCGCTGCAATATCTCTTATTTCTTTTTGAGCGTCTGGCTTATTTCTAAGGTTTAGAAAATGAGCAAATGAACGCCAGTTAAACATCACATCAGCAGCGATTTGCGTATTATATGGCCTAAAAAATCTAGCTGATTCCTTAGCTCTCTTTCTGTCAAATCCATGATTCTGTACCAAATCTTCAATACATTTGTGGTAAAGATCAAGACCTCTTTCAGTATATGAATTTAAAATCTCTTTCCATGAATCAGGCCAATCTTGAGGAATTAAAAATTCGTCTTCTTTAATCTCCTTGTATCGTGCCGATTCTCCATTAACGGAGACTCCAATGCGATGTTTAATAATATGGATATGCGAAGCGATATCAGTATTAACTAAAAAATGCAGGGAGGATTTTTCAAAGGGGGTGTGGTGACCATTATCTGCGAGCATTTTGAGTAGATTGCCCACTCTGCCCTTCTTTTCTTCATTAATCTCACGGCTGGTTGATGTCCAAGCAGAACAAGCGTGAGTAAGGTCGTCGCCATAAATTCCGATAAGTTGAACTTTATTTGATCTGTCCATGCCTCATTGTTGGCATTATTCTTTGCTTAAGTCAATACCTTCTGAAGCAAAATCTTTAATCATGGTCATCCAATCGACGTAATTCGAATATGTACCGCTATGCATGTGAGTCGCGATACCAGGAAGAGGAGAAAAACAAAAAGCGTCTTTACCAAAGATGGTTGATAGCTTGCCATCATTACCATCCTCTGCATGACATTCCCTGAAGAAGTCAACAAATTTTGCATAATCCTTTTTGCGAACCATGAATGTATGAGTAGTATTAAAAACCTCTCGCCAGTATCCAGTTTCTGTCTGAAAAATATAAGATCTATTTAATAGTCTACCATACTGATCTGGATAATCAGTAGGATGAATGAACCAAGGATTGGAAATATTCCCATCGGCAAACTTTAGAAATGCATTTAATTTAAATACAAACGTCTGTGGATTGTGAAGATAATCATCTTCAGCAAAGTAAATCAATTCGTCATCATTAAATTCCATAGCCAGTCTTGAGCAATGCAATAGACTACCGCCATCTCCAAGTTTTTCTTTTGAATTAAAAGAATAAACTGGATTAAGTAAATTGCTCAAGAACGACCATGTTTCATCTGAAACCCTATCTCCGACCAAGTAGAACTCATGACTGCAATCTTGCACAGACTCTTTTAAAGATCTGGCGGCAATTTTTATAATTTCCTTCTTTGGCAGATTAAACGGTCTTGGATTGAAAGAACCGTCAACACTTCCATGAAGACTATTTACAACGTCACAGGCTCTAAAAATGATCTTCATTAATTATGGAGATGGATTTGTGACTGCGCCGGTAGCTGTAATTACTGGTGCAACATTATTAAGATTTGTAGCTAGACTAAGCCTTCCAAGATCAACATTACCAATTGTATTAATGGTAAGGCCATTAGAAATTGTTCCAGTGTAAAGTGCGACATTAGATGCCCCAATGAGTGAAAGTTTTGTGGCGAGAAGAGAGGCTGTTGTTGGAGTTTGAAACATGAATTCATTAGTTTTGAGGCTAACATTTGTACCGCGAATAGCGTTAAGATTCATTGCGCCAGACTCAAATACAGTTACATTGCCAGAAGCAATTGCACTGAGTGGACCAAAACTATGATTGTTTCTGTTAATGGAGATATCTCCAGCGGTAGCAGCAAATGAAGCTGGACCGTAAATAAACACTCCATCACTAGAATCAACAATTGATTGCCCAGAAAAAGATGTAGCTAAACCAGATCGTACATGTACAGATCCCAGAGTGATTTTACCAGAAGCAGTAACGGAAGATGCTCCGCTTTCATTAGTCAAAGAAGCTACAGTAAGTGACGATGGAGATGAAACTGTAGCAGTGCCATTTGCCGTAACAGCAACTGATGGAGAACTGACGGCAGTAAATCCGACAACAACATTCTTTCCGCTAGCAGTAACACTTGGAGATGTAACAGTAACCGCGTTAATATCTCCAGTAGAAGTGACGAAAGAAACTTTACTGGAATTGATATTAGATCCAGCAACGGTAGCAATTGATCCAGTGGTGCTATTTACGGTAATTCCATTTGGAGAAATGATGTTTGATCCAGCAGAACCAATTGTAGTATTACCTGACGTATTTGTAATCGATACAGGGCCAGTATTATAAATTGTGCCACCACTAGTTCCGACAAGAACATTGCCGTCAGCAGAAACGGTTAATGAACCAGACGAAAGAACTCCAGAAATTGAAATATCTTTGGTTAGCGCCACGATATTGCCAGAAGCCACGATAGGATTGATTACGATAGATCCACTTGCGGTACGATTTCCATTTTCGCTTGGAAGCTTCCCATCGTTCAAAAATGCAAATTGACCAGAAAATGCATTGTCAACGGCACTTAGAGTAAGTCGATTAACATCGATTCTAGCGCCGTTTCCAATAACAATTCCGTTAGGATTGAGAATATAAACATGAGCGTTTGATTCAATTGCTCCATTGATTGTTGTGTTGGCTCCTCCGCTTACAACATTAAGAATGCTTGATGATGCAGAAGGAAGCTTATAGGAAATAACATCTCCAGCTGCAACTGTATCTGTTCCGCTTCCAAAGTTATTCCAATTAATAACTGAACGATCTGGAGCAGTAAATGACAGAGTTGAACCCGCGAGTTGAAACGTTACACCGGGTGTAACTTGCATATTTGTTGGCGCAGTACTTGGCACTGCAAAAATCTTTGCAAATGAAAGCGCGACAATAAACATGACGCTCTTAATAAGGCGAGAGCTATTACGAGAATTAATAATAATATTCATAGTTGGCTAATCGTAAAGATGATTGTTGATTTGTCAAGTAAGTTTTGCTAAATCATTGTCCATCATTTTTTTAACTAGCCTAAAAAAAGATGTTTTAGGTTGCCAGTTTAAATCTTTTCTAGCTCTGTCTGAGCCTCCCAATAAAACATCAACTTCGGCAGGTCTAAAAAATTTAGGATTAACAATAACTAATGGTATTTTAAATTCTTTATGAATGAACATTTCTTCTATTGTTCCTGGGGCTCCAAGCCAAACTCCTTCTATTCCAGCAGCATTAAATGCGAGTTCAACAAACTCTCTTACGGTATGAGTTTCGTTTGAAGAGAGAACGTAGTCTCTAGGCTTTTCTTGATTAAGCATAAGCCACACGCCTTCGACAAAATCCTCTGCGTCACTCCAATCTCTTTTTGACATTAAATTTCCTAACTCAAGAGGTTTGATTTTAGCAACTGAAGTTCCAGCCTTGGAATTGCAAATGATTTCATTTTTAATTCTAGCTACATTCAAAGTAATTTTTCTAGTCACGAACTCACTTCCTCTGCGAGTTCCTTCATGATTAAACAACCATCCTTGAACGGCGTAAAGGCCGTAAGATTCGCGCCAAACTTTAACGATATGTCTAGCAGCAGCTTTTGATGCGCCATAAGGACTTCTTGGACGAAGCGGGTGATTTTCATCCTGTGGCATATATAAGACATCGCCAAATTCTTCTGAAGAGCCAGCGTTGTAATAGCGACATTTAGGGGCAAAGTTTTTAATAGCTTCTAACTGAAACATAACCGCCAAACAATTGGTTGTCATATGGTTGAGCGGCAGTTCCCAACTTGATCCTACAAAGGAATTCGCTGCAAAATTAATAAAATAATCTGGCTTATGTTTTTGAACTAGAAGCGAAATGCTTTGCGAGTCGCAAATATCAGCTTCAATAATTGAAAATCTATTATTATTTATGTGCTGAAGATTAGTGTGGTTTGGGACACTAAGTCTACGCACAATGCCAATAATATTATAATCTGTATTGGCAAGTAGAAAGTCTACCATGTGACTGCCATCTTGACCCGTTACTCCAGTTACTATTACTGTTTTCATTTTTTAATTCCCCAAAAATATAAATCGTAGTGATCGTTGTTTACCGAAAATTCATAAGAGGAAAAAATTGAATCGAAATCGGCACATTCTCTTATGTCTTTTTCTGTTAAATTTTTATAGTATTCATTATCCCAGCCATCGACAAAAACGTTTGGCATGGTGATCCATTTTTGATGTTTTAATTTGTTTATTTCGTCGGAGCTTTTCGTTCCATGAACGGCCCTTCCTGTTGTAGCGCATGTAAACAAGAAAAGTCCATTCGGCTTTAGCATCCTAATGGCGTTCAAAATAGTTTCTTTATAAAATGGATTATGCTCAAAACACTCACAGGAAATTATAGTATCAAATGAATTGCTAGGAGCATCGTAATCCTGCGCTGGGCAAATTACATCGACACCATCTCCTGGTCCAATGTCCAAGCCGATAAACTTTGAGTTTTCAAAGAAGACCTTTTCTGTGCCGCAGACATTAAAAGTTCCAATGCCCAAAGCATAGGCATTATTAAAATATTTTGGAAATCTGTTTTTAACAGATAAAACGAAATCTATTTGTTCTTTGTGAGCCATTATACTTTTTGAATTATTCCTGAAGATATTCTGGCCTCTACGCCAATAGGGACAGAACTAGGAATTATTAAACAATCGTTTCTTTTTTCCATAAATCTTTTTAATTTCCATTCAATAGGTGTCTGCCTGTCTGGATCAGAAAAGCAGAACTTGTAAAATTCCATAAAGATATCTTTTTGGAAATAAAAATAAAACATATGAACACCATTCCCATGCCCGTATATATCCGCATCATTTTTGGCGATTAATTTATAATTGTCGTATGTATTCGCTACTGTTATGAAATAGTTATTCAATAATAAATAGCGTCCAGTTAAAAATATATAATGCTGGTAATCACTTTTATCTAAAAAGGCTTTTGCATGATTTAGCCAATTATATCCTTTGTCAGTATATAAATTTCCTATATTAGAAAATTCTTTTTTAAATCGGCATTGATAAAAATAATTAGAGTTTTCGGCAGAAACTGTTTCTACCACGTTTATATCTAAAAATTCATTTTCAAAACGAGCTGCCGATTCAAAACATTCGATATATTTTTTAGATCTATCTTCTGAATTTAAATTTGCGCAAGTAATTAAAAGCCTACATTTTCTCATTTATTCAAATTGATTATTTGAACGTCGGCCAAATCGAATATACTGCCACCCGCATAAGAAGCTGCACTTTGTAGATCCTGTTCGATCTCAATAAGCTTTTCAGCATAAGTCATATCGTTGCCACGAAGCATAACTTCAAAACCTTCAACGTTTTTATGATGGCCTTTTTGTTTTGCTGAAGCAGAGCCGTAATAATGCTTTTGTCCAAAATCATCTCTGTCGGCAGGAGAGTCATCGCAAGCGGCAAAAAGAGAACCAGCCATTACCATAACTTGAGGCAAGCTTCTTTTGACATCCATCATTACGCCATCTTTACTAGCGAATATCTTTGAATCAGATTGATAGGCCAGAGCAATTGCTTTGGCAATATCGCCATTGGTTTTGACACCACCATCAACTATGATAGGAAATCTGTCCTTGCTCCAGTCTTTATAAATATGCCAAACGGTTAATGGCATAGGGACTCCAAATCCAGTTTTGCCATATGTTGAACATGCTCCACCTTGAGCGATGCCAATTTTAACACAGTCCGCTCCCCACTCCATAAGATCATAAGCCCCTTCAGAAGAGCAAACATTGCCAGCAATAATTTTAACACTTTGGAGATATTCTTTAATTATCCAAATCATATTTTTCATGAGTTGGCTATCTCCATGAGCAATATCGATTGTAATAAAATCTACCTTTAGTTTTTCTTTGGCAATCTCTTTTATTAAAGCTTTGTCGCTTTCTTGAACGCCAACGCTAATACTGACAATGGGCCAAAGCTCATGATTCATTTTTCTGACCAACTTAAGGTTGCCATCAGCTTCCTTAAAGAATCTATGCATAATATAAAAATATCCTTCAAAAGAAAGATACTTTGCGATGTCTTCGTTTATAACTGAAGACATGTTTGACGGAACAACAGGCAGTTTAAACTGCTTATTTAAAAAGTGGCAAGAGACATCAATTTCTGATCTGCTCCTGCCTCTGAAGAAACGAGGAATTAAAGTAACGTCTGAATAACTACGCATACCCTAGATCATAGGGTATGCGCTAAATTATTCTACTTATTCTGAATTTTCAGCAGAAAGATACTTGTGAACAGTCGAAATATAATCTTCAGCAATAGTAAGTTTTGCAGCAACCCAAGCTTCAGTCGCCTCCATAGGAGCTTCGCCGCCACCTTCGATCAAAGCTTGAATTTCTTGAAGCTTTTTCATCATGGTGGAAATGTTGATCATCGCCATTTCAACGGCCTCTTCATGGTAATCAATCATCTCTTCGTTTTCTGTTTCTGGAGCTTCTGGGGCTTCAGTCAAAGATGGATTTTGATTCAAGAGTATCTGTTGCTCATAAAGATCGTCCATCTCCATCATATCTTGAGCTAATGAACCCTTTGTTACCTGAGTGACTGATTTGCCACCTTCCCACATTCTGCAACTCCAATAACGAGCTTTCCATTTAGGACCGGGGTTTGTGTCGCATTGATGGCGAGCACGAAAATTTTTACGGCGATTTGGATCATCGCGTTTGATCTCCATATTTGGATCACCAAACTTGACCATTACAACATTGCCTTTGGGGTTTTTTACATAAACACCAAACTTCTTTTTTGAACCTGAAGGAAGACGAAATGGCTTGTTGAGAGTTTTCTTTTCAGCGTCTGTATAAGTTGATTCAATAGCTGCCTGAGCTTTTTTCCAAGCTTCTTTGCTTGGGCGATCAGCAGAACCGGGTTTAGCTGGGCGATAGTTTTTGCCCATTCTTTCTTTTTTCTTACGAATGTTTTCCCAAAGACCAGTTTTGCCAGCTTCAGATATTTGTTTAGAAAAGTCTAGTTCCATATGATTATTTTACACTAAAATATTACTGCTTTTATGCCCTTTTTATTAGGATAAGAGGTAAGACTTATATAAACTCCGTTTTGAGGCTCTATAACAAACCAGCCAGCATCTGTCCATATGATATTTAACGAATGCCAACCGTTTGGTTGTGCTGGTATACCAGCAAATGGCTCAAGGGTTTCAACTATCAATGTTCCACAGGCTATTTGGGATTTTAATGATGATTCATATCGTCTGCTTGATAAAGAAAACAGAACCATGAAAAGATCAGAAAAATTATCGCAATCAAAATAGTTTTCTTGGAATTTTAAATTATTTTTATCTAAAAATTCAATCCACCATTTGCTGTACCGATCAAGGTATTCAAGTGTTACAAACGAGTACGTTTCGTCCCTAAATAAAGTTGTGGCCGTAGAAGGCAATCCAAACAATCGTAAGGAATTTTCCGCTTTATCAATATCATAAGAATCTGCAATGAATCCATGCTTTGGCTGAAATGATGTTCTCAAATTGCCTATATTTAATTCATTATCAACATTAAGGTCTCTTATAATTATTGGCTTTGCCTCATCTGAAGCGCAATACCTTTTAAACAAATTACTTACGACATAATTCTTCCAATGAAGTTGATAAAAAATTGCACTGCTAAGTATAAAACTTGCCGTGAAAATCATTATTATTCTTTGCTGCAAAAAGACCATATTTTTAATTTTACACCTGTTCCCCCCCTCCCCTTATCCCTTTCTTTCCCCCCTTCTTTCCCCCCCCTCAGACTCCCCCCCCTATTATCCCCCCAAACTATCCCTTGATCCCCACCCCCCTTCGTTTAATAAAAATACTTCGTATTTTTATTGCGCTTTGCGCATTTTGTTGAAAACGGATTGACAAGTTTTAAGATCTGTGCGAAATTCAACTTATGGATCAAACATCATTCAAAGTTTTAAAAAATGGATTTGAGAACAACTTGATCGCTCCAGCCAAGGGCGATGCTGGTTGGGACTTGATCGCTTCATCTGATCCGCAAATTATATTTTCAGACGAGAAGAAAAAGAATATTTTATATATCGAATATGATACTGGAGTTGTAATCCAGCCAACAAATGGATTTTACACACTTCTGTTTCCTCGTTCCAGCATTAGCAAATACGAATTAGCTTTAGCAAATTCTGTTGGAGTTATCGATGCTGGTTACAGAAATACTATAAAGCTCAGATTTAGATTTTTGGGAAAAAAGTTTTCAAAGAATTCTTTAATTTATCAAAAGGGAGATAAGATTGGTCAATTAATATTTATGCCAATGTTTACATTCTCTGCTCACCAAACAGAATCGCTTGAGGAATCGGATAGAGGATTGGCTGGCTTTGGCGAAAGGACCGGATCATGAGATTAATGCCAGAGCAAATGGACGATATTGAGCTTATCGAAGAGGTAAGGTCAAATGGCGACAGTTTCTGCTTCAAGGAAATCGTTAACCGTCACTCTGGCATTTATCTTCAAATGATTCATAGCTATGCGCCAAGAGAAACAACAGTTGATAACTTCCATGATTTGCTAAATAGCAAAGAGTCCCATATATACGATGCGATTCAATCTTACGATGAAAAACGCAATATAAAGTTTTCAACATATCTTGGTAATTGCACACGATGGCTTTGTCTTAATTCGTCAAACAAAAGACGCCATCAACAAATGGATGAGAATTTTGATTGCGTATTCGAAAGCAATGAAGTTGAAGAAGAGGGCGAAAATAAAATTTTAAATGAAATATTTTCTTACATCGAATCTTTTGACGATAAACGTGTCGCAAAGATTTTTAGAATGAGATATTTGAACGGAAAGAAAAAGCTCACGCCTTGGAGAAAAATCGCAAAAGAACTTGACTTATCCATTCAAGGATGTATTAATATCCACAATTCAGCTTTCAAAAAGTTGAAGAAAACCTATCAAAAAAAATATGATTAACTCAGTAGTTCTAGCAGGAAATGTAGTTGCCGATCCAGAGTCGCGCAACACAAACAGCGGTAAGGCAGTAGCAACCTTTCGCTTGGCAGTCAATAACCCAATTAACGATAAGGATGTTGTTTACATCGATGTCGATACTTGGGAAAAGCAAGCCGAGTTCGTCGGCAATTATGTTAAGAAGGGCAGTTCAGTTTCTGTTGTTGGACGCCTCAAGCAAGACTCTTGGGAGAAGGATGGCAAGAAGATGACAAAGACTCTTGTTGTCGCTGAACGTGTAGGCTTTCTTGGTGGCAAGAAAAAGGATGGGGCAACTTCTGACGAACCTGAAAATCCAGCGCCTCGCGCAGCAAAGCCAGCAGCCAAAACTTACGCTAAGGCCGCGCCAAAGCAAGCCGCGCAACAGGAAGACGACGAGATTCCAATCTAATGAAGATTATCTTTGAGGCTCCATTAAATCAAGTTTCCTTTGGAAACGTTTCTTATAATATTCTTCGCGAATTTTATAAGCTTTCCCAAGAAAATAGCAGCTTTAAAATTACTTACTTTCCTGTAAGTAATCCAGATTTGAGCGCCTTTAATAAAGGCGACACTGATTTCCATAAGTGGATCAAATCACTTATTGACAACAGATATTCTAATCTGACTAAAGATGCTATTAATTTGAAGCTTTGGCATATTAATGGAGCCGAGAAGAGGCTCACTAGAAATCAAGTTCTGTTTAGTTTTTATGAACTTGATGAACCAACGGCTATTGAGAAATCAATAGTTAAACTTCAGGATGCAACAATCTTTTCCAGCCAATATGCCAAAAGAAGTTTTGAGTTTAATGGCTGCGAAAATGTTTTTAATGTCCCGCTTGGATTTGATCAAGACTTTGTGAAGACAAATAAAAAATATTTGGAAGGAAAAATTCATTTCCTTTTAATGGGTAAATTTGAAAAGCGCAAGCATACGGACAAGATTATTAAACTGTGGGCAAAGAAATTTGGAAACAATCCAAAGTATCAATTGTCCTGCTGCATCCTGAATCCGTTTTTGGACAAAGATTTGATGAAGAAGCTTTTGATTGGCTATAAGTCATTAGCTGCTAATATCAATATTCTTCCTTATGTCGCGACTAATTCTGAAGTCAACGATATCTTAAATTCAGTCGATGTTGATTTGAGCGGTCTTTCTGGTGCGGAAGGTTGGGGCTTGCCAGCTTTTAATGCTACATGCCTTGGCAAATGGAGTGTCGTCTTAAATGCTACAAGCCATCTTGATTGGGCTACTCAAGATAACTCTATTTTGGTAAACCCATCTGGAAAGACTGAAGCTTATGATGGCATCTTTTTCAAGAGAGGATCTGATTTTAATCAGGGTAGTATTTATGATTTCAATGAAGACGAGGCTATTCAAGCAATCGAAAAAGCCGCAAATCTTGCGGAGAATAATATCGTAAACACCGCAGGTATTGAACTGGGACAAAAGTTCACATATAAAAATACAGTTGATAACATTTGTCGCGTATTATCAACGGTTTATGAAGGTTCTCCCTCGTAAGAGGGTTGGCATATCAGTTGCTATTTAATAAGCCTAATCCATTAACCTATGTATACAACATTAACTTATACAACTAATTCTTCTCGAAACTTCCGTCTCAGGAACTATTCTTCTCCCGCCATTACAGACGAGGGCGCAGAGGTAGTAGTAGCTCTTGCTGGCTTTTCTAAAAATAATGTTAATATAACTTATACCGAATCGAACTCTTCATTTAAAATTGAAGCTAAAAAGGGCAATGATAAATATGAAGAAACCTATGACGTTTGCGATTCGTTTGATTTGACAAAAGCCACTGCTGCTATGCAGGACGGCGAACTCAAGGTTAAAATTCCGTACAAGCAATCAACTAAACCAAGGTCAATAAAAATTGAATAACACTAAAGCCGCTTGAAAAAGCGGCTTTTTTGTTAATATAAAATATGCCACTTTATACCTACGAGAACCCAGAGACCGGAGAATTAATCGATGTGCTTCAAGGAATGAACGAGAAGCATTCATATATCGACGAAAATGGGCTTGAATGGAAAAGGGTATTCCAAGTACCTAATGCTGCCGTAGACTCACAAATAGACGCTAATAACCCAGTAGCATTCATCGACGCCACAAAGAATAAGAAAGGTACATATGGCGACCTATTAGACAAGAGCAACGAATTGAGCGAAAGACGCGCAAAAGAACATGGTGGCCAAGACCCTGTAAAAGAAAAGTTTTTAAGCGACTATTCTAAAAAGACAAAAGGTAAAAAGCATCCGTCTTTGACAATGAAGAAAAGTTACGAATCAAGCAGAGTTAAAGTAGAATATTAACTCGTAATAACTCTTATTTCAAGAGAGTAAGCAGTTCCAACGCTATTTGTTAATTCGTATCTATAATAATCGTCGCTATTATTATTTTGAGTTAATGTATATGAATAAGCGCCCTCACTAAGAGAATCATAAGTTGATCCATTCCATTTATACCAGCTTCCACTTCCATCTGGATTCCCATTATCAACATTTTCTATTGCTAATGTAAACGATGAACCATTATTTATATTAAATAATTGCTCATTAACTGTTAGCGTTGTTGAATCAAATTTTGTAGTTCCTATTGTCGGTGCATAATTAACTGTTAACGTTGCGCTATTAGAAGTATCAGATGTTGTTCCCGAAACACTGCTTGAAACAACACAATAATATGTGTTGCCATTATCGCTGGAAGTTAATGTAGGAGTTGTGTAAGAACTACTTGTAGCTCCGCTTATTAAACCGCTATTCTTATACCATTGATAAGAAAGCGTTGGAGATCCAACCGCTGTTACGCTAAATGTAGTAGTTAAACCAGAATTTTGAGTTTGATTGCTTGGGTTACTTGTAATCAATGGATTCATGTAAACAGTAACAGTATTTGAATCGTCAAACCCACCAGCATTAGTTGCTCTTACATAATAGTTTCCATATGTAGAAGCGCTCATCGTAAATACATAATCAGGACTTGTAGCTCCATTAATTAAGCCCGCTGGTCCGTACCATTGATAACTTACATTAGTTCCTTGCGATAATGATGAAGTTAACGATACAGAATTTCCATTGTTGTATATAAATTGACTACTTGTTACAGTTACAACTGGAGCAATAATAGAAATTGCAATTTCGTTTGAATCATCAAAACCGCCACCGTTAGTCGCTCTAACTTTATAAGTGCCAACATTAGATGCAGAAATTGCAAAATTGTAAGTTGAAGATGTGGCTCCAGAAATAATATTGTTATTTTTATACCATTGATAAGTTATATTGGTTCCTTGACTAATAGAACTAGAAAACTGCACGGTATTTCCTTCGTTAAATTGAGTTTGATTTCCAAAAGAAGATATTGTAACAATCGGAGGAATAATTGAAACAGAAACTGTGTTTGTGTTAACTCCAACTGCATCGTAATCGCTTGTCACTTTACAATAATAATTTCCAGTATTTGTGGAGTTAACTGGATTTAAAACATCTTGATCTTGCGTCGTAAGCAAATTTCCGGGTCTTGGTGCATTTCTTTGTACTCCATTTCTATACCAACTAAAATATAAAACTTGACTACCACCAGCTGTTGTTTGCAGAGCGTATGGCCCAACTCCATCATTAACATATAGAGCAGATGGATGAGATACTATGTAAGGCTTTATTCTTGTATTTACAGAATTACTATCAACAGAAGAGCCGCTATAACTTACCCTGCAAAAATAGGCATCTGTATCATTCGCTGTAGTTAAAGCCGCAGTTGTATAAGTTGTTGATGTTGCCCCAGATATCAATATAGTATTTTTGTACCATTGATAAGTTGGAGTTCCAGCAGCCGTAGCGGCGATAGAAAATGTTGCCGTAGAATTATTAACTACAACTTGATTTGTCGGCTGCGTCGTTATATTTATGCCAACAAAGCCTCTTCTTCTAAAAATAGTAGAAAGATCATTTGCGCCAATTTTATATCCAGTATTAAAACTTGGCCTATCATCAACACTTGTTGAAGCATGAAAATATCCAGTTAAATCAACAGATCCAACTTTGAATTTAGTTGCTGTGCCGTATGAAGTTCCTCCGTCAAGATCCGCGAATATTCCACTTAGATCTACATTTACTCCCCCGCTTGGACAAATAAATTTAGTTTGTGTTGGCATCTTTCAGCTTCTTTTTAAGTTCTTTGACTTCAGCGGAAAGCTCTTTGACAGCGTTTATAAGAACAACGGTAAGTTTAGAATAATCCAAGCCTTCGGCTTCGTTTTTATTATTGTGTTTTACAATAACCGGAATAATTTCATCAACCTCTTCGGCAATAAGACCAATATCATTCTTACCATTCTTGCCTTTTCTTTTGAATGAAACAGGTTTTAATTTTTCAATCATTTCCATGCCAGTATTCAAAGGTTTTATTTTTGTTTTAAATTTTCTAGAAGAAGATGTTGTAAATGAATCGGCGGCAACATCTCCACTTGCAGCACTTAATGTTACTTTTGTTGTTCCTGCGTTATTTTTAATATAAATGATACCCTCGTTTGAATCAGTGCCATTTTTTGACAAAATTACTTTTTGAGCATTGCCGCTGCCATACAAAGCTATTTCTGTTTGAACGTGCAGTTTACCAGAAGTATTTCCAGAGCCATCAATTGTCTCAAAACTTCTTCCTACTCCTACGTTGGCTTGAAATTCAGCGCATCCAGCACCAGTTGTATAGACATTTACTGATCCGTTCCAAACAGTATTTTTATAAACAATAAATTGACCATCAGTTCTGATAGCTGCTCTTATAGACCCTATAATACCATTACTATCTCCGACATTCGTTCTAAATTCTATTCTACCATTACTTAAAGAACCTCCAACAGATCCACCTTGCAATATTAAAGTGCCTTTGCTACCATCAGCTAATTCATTTCCTCCAAAATCAATTTGCGCTCCAGCGGAAATTCCATTACCATCTCCTCCAGTTATTGTTAATGTACCAGTTTTGTTTCCTTTTCTTATTCCCAGCGTAGAATTTATAATTAAGCCACTGCTTGATGAATCTGTTCCAACCGTAGTTCCTCCAACAATATTGCCTCCAATTTTTAAAACTGTTCCATCCCAGTATAAATAGTTTGTTCCGCCTGTACCAGTAGTTCCAGTTGAACCTATAAAAAATCTATATGCACTAGCTGTTGGAGCAGTAGCAGTAGTATAACCCAAGAAAAATCCACTCGAACTCGCGGTAAAATTGTTACTAGCGGTGATCCAATCTATTCCGCCCCTGACAAAACCACCACTACCCATCGATATACCGCCACTATTAATTGATATTGTAGACTGTAATCCAGTTGTTGTTTGAGCGGCAGCATTAAGATTTTGTACGTTACCAAGTCCAACATCATTTGCAGAACCAGAGGTAGCGACAGCAGCTAAACCAGTTACGCTTGCTGCTGGAACCGTTGCTCCTGTTAATGTAAGAGATGTCGCATTTATTGCGCCTTTAATTGTTAACGCCGATCCATCCCAAGTTAAATATGAACCGCTTGGGTTTCCTAGTGAAAATTTTGTTGTTCCAGATCCAACATCTCCGAGCCAAAATCCCGTCCCAGTATTATATGCCGTTTGTCCTCCACGAATAGAAGCTCCTCCGCTAGATAAAACCAGACCCCCTCCAGTTAAAGTTAAACTTCCTTGTATTGCTGTTAATGTTACATCTGCATTTTCTGGCGGTTTTGTGCCAGTTATATTTCCATATGAAACGGAGCTTTGTGTCGCCAAAGCACCGAGTCCAGAAACACTTGTTGATGGAATTGAATTAACTAAAGTAATTGATCCTTTAATTGTCAGCGCTGACCCATCCCAAGTTAAGTAATTCCCAGCTGGATTTCCTAATGAAAATTTTGGAGTTCCAGAGTCGTTTCCTATCCAAAATCCAGAACTTGTATTGTATGCCGTTTGGCCAGATCTAATATTACCTGCGGAATCTATTGTTACGTTATTTTTTGAAAGTGTTGCCGACGCTATTGTCCAACCTGCAATTTCGCCTCCTTTAGCCGTTATATCTCCATTTGTTGCATCTAGGAAAAATACTGGATTAGCGTCACCAGATTTAAATCCTTTTATACCTGCACTGTTTATTCTAACTCCACCAGCTAAAGTTGGCGCAATACCTGCCGTGCTTGAAGTTTCAATTACAGCAGATTCTTGTATTGTAAATCTAGTTTTTGTTATTTCTCCACTTGAGAAGGTTGGGGCGGAACCATTTGTTGGCAAATTAAATACCGTGCCCAAAACTGAATCAACCCCAATTATTCCTTCGCTAGAAATTCTAACATAATTCGCCGCGCTTGGGCCAGCTTGAATTTTTTGCGCACCTGCTGTTGCGTCTATTTCAATATTTCCTGCACTTAATTTTGATGCAGCTAGTGTCCAGCCACCAATAGTTCCAGAAGTTGCCGTTAATGCCCCTGCACTTGTAACTTTAAACAAAGAATTTGCACCTAACGCAATTCCGTCTGTTCCTACATAAACTCCAGCATTTGCATCGCTAAGAGTAGCTTTTCCATTTCCAATATAAGTATTATTTATTGCAAATCCATTAGCACCATTACCTATAAATCCAGATGTTGCAGTAATTGCGCCAGTAATAGTTGCACTTGTAGCTGTTAAAGCTCCAGCACTTGTAACTTTAAATGTAGTAGCCAATCCCAATGAAATACCATCTGTACCAATATATACTCCAGCTTCAGCAGCATTTAAACTGGCCTTGCCTCTGTAAAAATAATTTGATTCCAAAACAAATCCGTTAGCAGCTGTTCCTATAAATCCAGATGTTGCAATTATATATCCAGTTAACGTAACATTTGTGCAGGTTAATGCTCCTGTATTTGACACTCTAAATGGAGCAGTAGCCTTTGTAGCACCTCCAGCATAAATTGCAATATTGCCAGAAGTTGAATCGACTTCTAGCCCTACTGTTGTTGACGTAGATCCACCATTTAAAGCGTTTGATGATAATGTCCAACCACCAACTGTTCCAGATGTTGCAGTAACATTTCCTGTATTTGTGACTCTAAACGGCGCCGTTGCCTTTGTTTCACTTCCTGCATAAATTGCTACATTTCCAGATACCGCATCTACTTCAAGGCCAACTCTAGAAGTAGAACTTCCTCCATACAATGAGCTAGCTCCGATTGTCCAGCCACCAATATTTCCAGTTGGAGCAGAAAGTTGTCCTGCAAATGTCGCATTTCCAGATGCGTCTATACTAAATTTAACCGCACCATTTGTAGCCCCAACTATACCTCCACGATAAATTACTACTCCGCTTCCAGAAGAAATCGCTCCACTTCCGCTGTTCCAAACAATATTGCCAGCTTTTAGCGCTCCATCGTAATCATCCGTTGGGAATTGAAAAGTTTCAAGTATTTGTCTTGTAGAAGTGTTAAAACTAGTTGTAGTAATATCTCCACTACTATTGATAGTTCCAGATATTGTTGTGCCAGTTCTTCCTCCGATAGAAGAGCTTGAATCTAAAACTGCGCCATTTGCAGTGACAACTCCAGTTTTACTTACTCTGAAAGGAGCGCTTGCAGCAGTCGCATCTCCAACCCAAATTCTATAAGTAGTATCAACTGAACTTAATTTTACAATGTCGTTACCAGTTCCTAAATTTATAAACCCAGTACTAGATATTGTAACATTATTTTTAGACAAATTGTCCGCTCCAATAATCCAGCCAGCGATATCTCCACCATTAGCGCTAATAGAACCAGTAATTGAAAGATCAGTGCCATCCCATTTTAAATTTTCTGTAGACGAACCTATAAAGAATTTTATTTTATTAGCGTCTGCTGTATCTTTGCCTAGCCAAAATCCAGAATTAGCATCTGCATAAGTTACCTTACCGGCTCTTATATTTCCAACAGAGTCTATAGTTACTGACCCTCCGCTAATTGAACTTGCATTTATTGTCCAACCACCAATGTTTCCAGTTGGAGCCGACAACTCTCCTCCAAAAGTTGCTGCACCAGTTGTTCCATTTAAAGTAAATGTTGTGGCTCCAGAAGAATTTCTAGCAGTTATACCATTTGGAGAAATTCTAATATCTCCAGAAACACCATTTACATAAGATCCAATTTGTAATGCCCCAGAAGCTCCAAAAGAAAATTCAGCTAAAATATCTGCATTTTCAGTATCGAATCTTGCGTTAATTATATCGTTTACAAAATCGCCGCTAGCATTTATCGCTCCAGCAATTGTGGAAGCTGTTCTGCCTCCTATGGTAGAAGCTCCATTAATCACCGCTCCATTTATGTTAGCCCCAGTTGCGGTAATAACCCCACTTACTACTTTAAACGGAGCTTGTGCTGGATCTGCGTTTCCAACATAAAGATTAGTTTGAATTGAAACGTCACTATATATTTCAAATGTTTTATTTGAACGCCAAAGTCCAACTAATTCATTTTTTGTTCTGAAATGAATCGCGCCACTATTTATGTCCGAAGGACTGTTTGGCCAAGGATCTACATATCCAGCTGATAGAACTAAAGCTCCTCTGTTAACATTAGCGTAAGAATTTCCAGCAAGATCTATTTGCGCTGCATTTACGGCACCATTAGCGGTGCCTCCTGTTATTGTTAAAACTCCAGCATTTGTATGATATCTCAATCCAAATCCCGATTGGATTGTTAATCCATATGTATTATCTCCAGCGGTTCCAACCGTTGTTCCAGATCTTATATTTCCACCAAGGCTTCCATTAATAATTAATGAAGTACCGTTCCAATATAGATTATTTGCCCCAGCGCCTAATCCGTCGCTTCCTGTATCTCCAATAAAAAATCGATAAACTGGAGATCCACCAGAAGTACCAGCCTTACCTAAATAAAACCCACTTACGCCAGTATTAAATACTGAATTGGTGTTATTCCACTCTAAATTTGCTCTTAATCTGGCGTTGTTACCAGCATTAGTTGAATCTCCAACTATCGACAATCCACTGCTGTCTATTACAACTCCATTGGTAGCAACAGTACCAAAAAATCCGTCATTTGCTTGTATTGTGCCTTTTACAGTCAATGCTCCTGAAGCAAATCTCATTGATGGTGCGCCAGCTAGATTTCCAATTGCAAATACTGGAGACGCTCCACCTTGAATCCAAAATCCAGTTCCAACAGTGGCCGAAGTTGCCCCACTGCTTTTGATTATTCCTTGAGATGCTCCCGATTCTCCTAAAGTAATTATATCAGAATCTATTATCCCAGCTGTAATTTTATCTGCGCTTAATTCTTTTATTTGAGCGGTTGTTATTGATGCCGCCTGAATCCATGCGCTGCCAATAATAGCATTAGCCATTGCGTTCCAAGCAAGATCATGAATGCCATTTACATTTGTGGCTATCATGAATTTTCTATTATTATCGTTTAAAGTTGGATATCCACCTGCCGTAGTAACATTATAAACTTGATAATTTATTGCTGATCCTGACAATGGTATCTCTACATATACATAAGATGTTTTTTGGCCTTCTATTGATACTGTAGCTGTAGCACTGCCCGACGACACTGTATATTTTGTTCCCTGATAGTATAAATCGTGTTGATTCCAACTTATTGTTCCAGTTGACGTATCTGTATTTGTCCATACATCGTTTTCTAATACGATTGTATTATTCCATCTTTTTGTTGCGGTGATTGCAAAATCCTTTACGTCGGTAGCGTCAATCTGACCAGGAGTTATTTGAACATAATCAATTCCACCGCCGGGATCTGGAGAAACAGTTGAAAATGCACTTTCGTTGCCTGAGTAATCTACCGCTTTTAATTTATAACGATATGCAGTTCCTTGAACTGAAGATGAATCTGTCCAAGCTGTTCCGTATGCGCCCCCAATCTTATTATAAGTTGTAAAACTTGGACCGTCTGCTCTATATATATCAATTCTAGCTAAATCAGAATCTGTTGGATTTGTCCATCTTAAAAATACAGACTTAATAGCGGCAGTGGATGGATTTGTCGCATGATTCGTACCATGCAAAATAGGAGGACTAGGAGGTACTGAATCTTTTGTAGTTAAAACGTATGCGTTTTGAGTATTAGTGGCTGTATACGACGAATAATTTCCAGACTTATCTACAGCAGCTACTTTAACTAAATACCATTTATTAGCCTTGACTGCGCGAAAAACTTTTACCGCATAGCCACCTTCATTATTTTTTGCTGATTTTTCATATGTTGGAGTTTGTGCGGATGTACCACCACTTACTAAAACACCACCAGAAAAAACAGGAGCGACATCTATTTCTAATATATACCAGCTATAACCTTCTAAATCAGCGTCTGCATTTGGGGTTATTTTGGCAGTTATAATAATATCTTCCGTGCCATCATTGCGAATTGACGAAGAAGATGTAAGAACTAAATTTTGCGGCAGACCTGGAGCAGTTGAATCAACTGTGCTAACTCCAGGTATAGAAGCTGCGACACCAGGACTTCCAAGCATGTTATCTCTAGAAACACGCATGGTCTTTTTCTTCGTGTTGCTATAGAATAAAAATTGGTCTTTCGCACTTAATGCTGATGCCTCTTCTAATTGTGGAATTGTCTTGGCCATACCTATTTAATTTACATTAAGGGTTGATAGATTCGTTGATATAAATCGCACTTTGTGTTGGCTCGCCATAAGCTCCGGAAAATAAAATGCCAGTAGTTTCAGTAATTTCAAAAGACCAGTTAGTAGAAATAACTGACTTGTCCCCTATTTGGGAACCGATATTGTAGCTATCTAATCTGGCATTTTGAATTTTAATTCCAAACTTCTTTTTATTATTATTCTTTTGGAATAAAATATCAAAGTTATAACCGCTAATTGTGACATCTTCTGCCGCAAATGTCGTTGCTAAGTTTTCAGCGGAAAAGGAATCGACGATTGAACTGACACTCAAAGTTCCAACAACTGGCTTTTGGACTTTTCTAGTCTTAGGAT
>Ga0315903_10003635_pt1 | contig 21202 bp, 24 predicted proteins | sample LakEriMetagenome_7_FD_203524 | JGI IMG/M metagenome (GOLD analysis project Ga0315903, IMG submission 203524) | Freshwater fungal communities from buoy surface, Lake Erie, Ohio, United States - Buoy 2 MA119 | ecosystem: Environmental > Aquatic > Freshwater > Lake | place: USA: Lake Erie, Ohio... | reverse complement strand
GCGCTTTGTCCTTTAGCCATTGCCAGGCTTCAAGTTCAGTTTCAAAGTACCGGGCATCCTGTGTTACTTTGGCGTGCCGGAACTCCCGGCCCTGCCAGTTGGTAACATAGACAAAATCCTTTGTTTCGGCGGTGGTGAGGGTCATTTGCACTGCATAGTTTTTTCCGTAAACGGCTAAATACATGGTTTTCATTGGTTTATTTTTTATGGATTCTTGAATTTGCGAAGTCCGCCATTATGGCAAAAAGATATTTGTCGTTACCTGCATGATCTAATCCGAACTGATACATTGCCTGAATCGTTTCCTCTTCCATGTGTTCAGTGCAAAACGTTTCGGCGTCTTGTGTTTCCGATAGCGGTGTACCTTTAAGGCTTTTGATTGCAAGTTCTAACGCTTCACAATCCCGTTCGCCGGCAATGTTGAGTAAGAGTTTTTCTAAGGCTTTTATTGCTTGTTCTTTTGTCATTTTCATATTTTAGGTAGTTTAACGGTTGCTGAATCATTCTCCCCGCCCTTCGCCCCGGCGCTTCGGCCCTGCCGGAAGCTCGGCTCCCGCCGCGCCCAGGCCTTAAGCCCGGCAATGTGCTTAGCAAGCCATAGCTGCACCTCCCCGGGGTCGACGGGCACGGTGAGCGCGTACCAGTGCCCGCGCTGTTGTTGGTTTAAAAAATACGCATCGGCAAACTTTGCCTCCGGGAGGTCAAGGCTGCGCGCGGCGGCGGCAGTAATTAATGTTTCTTTAGCTGTTTTATAGGCATCCAAGTTATTGGCGGTGGTGAGGGGGGAAGGTGGTAAGGTTTCGTTACCAAGCGTCGCGGGCTTATCCCCTATCTTATCAATAGAATTATTACTATAAGTATTAGGTAAAGTTTCTTTACTACCCTGGTAAAGTTTCTTTACTACTAATGGTAAAGTTTCTTTACTACCTAATGGTAAAGTTTCTTTACTACCTAATTTAAGGTTTTTAACTACTTCAAAGTTAATGGTGTATGAATTTGTGAAGGCTTTATTAATTGCTTCATGCTTTTCAATATACCCGCGATCAATCAATCGGTTTAGCGAAGCGATTGCAGTTGGCCTGCTGCATCCAAGCCATTGTTCTACATAGGTCAAACTTCCTGAAAACTTACTTTTACCATCCTGGCAAAAGCCATAAATCAAAGCAAATAGAATTAGATCATTGCCTGTAATTTTAAGTTCTGCAACCATCCATCCCTGGATGTTTACAAAATTGTCATTTATTGATTTCATGCTAAAAATAATAAAGGGGACAACGCTACGACACATTGCCCCCTTGTTAGGAGATTATCCTAAGGCTCGCATCCGGTCGTAGGCAGATGCGAGCCTTTTTGCTATGCAAATATACATTTTTTCAGTCAAAAATGGAAATCTGATTTTTTTCATCAACCGCTGAAGCGATATTTTTTTTGGCCATTTGGAAGTAGCTTTCTTTCAGTTCAAAACCAATGCCTTTTCGATTCATTTTAACTGCCTGATATACTTCGCTTCCAATGCCCATAAATGGCGTTAAAACAACATCGCCTGGATTGGTATATAAATGAATCAGCCTTTGAATTGTCTGTAATTGCAGTGGTGCTATGTGTTTTTCGTCTTTTTCATCCCTGGCATTTCTGTAACCTTGCAAAGTATTCCCGTAATCTATATCCATCCAAACGGGTGAGGCATATTTTTGCCATAAATCAACTGGAAGTTCCTCATTCGTTACGGGTTCTACTCTATCGCCGTCTTTGCGGAATATAAGCACATAGTCAGGAATCCCAACGCGGCTCATGGTGCTATCTTTTTTTATCTGCTTATGCAATAAACCCAAAGCCTTAGTTCGCTGCATCTCTACAACAGGGTCTTTCCAAATCGTAACCCTGGAATGATACACAAAACCGACCGATTGAAACAGCTCAACCAACATGCCGGAGAAGTCGCGAAGTCCAATATATCCTTCCTTCCCTTTCTGAATAGGCAAATCCATGCAATGTACTGCGATGTTTCGCCCCTGCTTAAGCACTCTAAATAACTCGCTTGCAAGATAGCCGAATTGCTCCATGAACTCTTTGTAATCCTTGCTATTGCCCATATCCTCAATATGGCTTGAGTATGTATAAAGTTCGGCAAAAGGCGGGGAGAAAACAGAAAACCCTACACTTTCGGTAGGCACATCGACGATAAGCTGAACACAATCGCCACGCTTTATGGTGTAATGTTCAGTTTGTACTATCTCATTGGATTGAAGAAATTGCATTGTTTGCATAGATTCGGCATTGATTGTTTTTTCCATTTGCTTTTGCATTTCAATAAATTGATTCTGTTTGTGATTGATTGAGTTAATAACGTTTTGCATTGTGTCCGTCGTAATCAAATAAATGTTTACGGAGTTGCTTTGGCCAAAACGGTAAGAACGACGTATAGCCTGGTAAAGACCCTCAAAGGAAAAATCAAGCGATGCAAATACCTGGTTATGGCAATTCTGATAATTGAGTCCGAATTGAGCGATTTTTGTCTTTGTAATCAGAACCCTGAACTCATTATTTGCAAAACCAAGCAGCATCTTTTCTTTGTATTCAGGCGTATCGCTACCTTTAACCTCAATAGCATCAGGTATTAATTTACGCAGCATTTCGCCTTCTTCGTTTTGCTTTATCCATATTATCCAATTCTGATTGGATTCATTGACAATTTGAGCGGCTTGCTCAAGACGTGGTATTTTTGTGATGCGAAGTTCCTGGTTAAAGTTTGTTGCGCTGATTGCTGTATCGTTAAAAAGCAATCCGTTGCCCCTGTTTTCGGTCTTTATTTGACATTCAAACAGGTTTAATTTAGGTAAGTCATAGCCTTGCATTGGGAATCCAATGTTTGATGGATTGTTTACCATCATGCCCCATGTACCGACAAAATGGTAAAACTGCTCAATAGCATGGCCTTTGAGACGCCATTTTGAAGTATCGCCGCCATCATGCACAAAGTACATAGCAAGCATCTCAGAACGGGTCATGGCTCCAAGGAACTCGGCATGATTCCCAAGTTCCATAGGGTCATTGGGCGAAGGAGTAGCCGTACACGCCAACTTGAAAGGTGTATGAGCAAAATTATCCAGGATAGTTTTTTTGATAGCCCCTTCAAAGTTCTTAAGAATAGAACTTTCATCAAGTACTACGCCCGAAAAAAGCGAAGCATTGATGTTTCCAAGTTGCTCGTAGTTAGTAATCTGTATCCCGCAATCTTCTCCGTACTTGGATACATTGATTCCAAATTTAACGCCCTCCTGAATAGTTTGCCCGGATACAGCAAGCGGCGCAAGGATCAATACAGGCTTTCCTGTGTACTTGTGTACTTGTTCAGCCCATGAAAGCTGCATAAGTGTTTTGCCCAATCCGCAATCGGCAAAAATAGCATATCGCCCAACTTTGAGGGCTTTTTGCACAATAAACCGTTGAAAGGGAAAAAGAAAATCATTGAGCGCATTTTGCTCAATGTCAAAGCCAGCATTGATTTTTTGCCTGGCTTTTTGCTTTAAAAATGTTTGATAGTCCATAATAAAAATAAGAAAGGGGCTAATGCTTCCACACATTAACCCCTATTTAGGATTGTATCCTAAGGTGCGCACCCGGTGGAAGGCAGGTGCGCGCCTTTTTTGCTTAGACAAATATACAACTTTATTCTAAATCTCCAAACTTTGTAATAATTTCTCGCCCCTTCCGGTTTTGCCCCCACCCCGCGCACATAGCACCGGGGCAGGGGGCCGGGGGAAAGACTTCGCACTGGGGGGTAGAAAAAAGCCCCCGGCACTTCCGCACCGAGGGCAACAATGCCATATTAAACCCAGTTACCTATGCCTCAAATATTTTGTCATATAACAATAATACCGCGCGCCGAATACAACGATGTGGCGCGGGGTATCGTGCGCCTCCACCAGGCAGACCTGGTCTCCGGCGGCTATGGGCGCTGCCGCGCTAATTAGCAACAGCTCCACGCTGCCGTTTACCTCGACTTCGACAAAGTACATTTTAGCTTTGCCAAGCTCCGGGAGCTTCACCTGCTCAGGTCGCATTTGCACGATGCGCGCGGTGCGCTGTGCGGCCAGGGGGGCGGCGGCGAATAAAAAAATCAGGAGAAAGAACAATGTTGTTTTCATTTTTAAATTTTTAGTGGCTAAAAAAAGCCGCCAAGCGGTTGGGTGCGCCCGGCGGCGCGAATGTATCTCATGAAAAACCTGTACTGTGTAAAAGGCGGGCACCCTGGGTAAGGTGCCCGCAGACCCCAAAAACTAATATGAAAAAACAGATTTTAGTCCAGGGCATCACTGACAGCAACTACCCATCCTGCCCCACGTTCACCCGAAAAAATTGCGGGAAAGCAGCCCCCGTGTCTGCACCCTGGACATCTCTTTATGTCAAAAAACTTTTGGTAAATGCCGGGGCAAAGCTGGCCCCGGCTGTTACCACTAAAACACAAACAAAAACAAAACTACTATTTTATTTTGTTTTTGGTAGTTTTTACCATCAAATAAATAAATCGGATGATAAAAAAAATGGCAAAGACAAAAACAATTTGCAACGCCGCGCCAATGTGTTCCTGGTTCAGCTCGCAGGAGCTGACCAGTACAACCAAGACCACGGCGAGCATAGACCTAAGAAGCCGGATAAGTACGGCCTGCTTGCTTAATTTTTGCCCCTCCAGCATCATTATTTTTCCTTGCATATTGATAATCATTTGGTTGATTTCGCCTGGCAACAGCACATTGATGCGCGTGGGCACGGATGGGTCTTCTTTGCCCCGGCATCCGGCGGTGTTACCGCGGGGCTTTTTTTCTATTTCATTCATAAGTTTAGTGTGCTTTGTTCCCCGGGATCGGGGATGTTTAGAAAAAAATATTCTATTGCAAATTGCCGCACCTGATCGGTGTACTCGGCAAATTGCGCCGTGCTTAGCGCAGCGGTGCTTGGTGGCAGCTCATGCCCCTCCCCTCGCCTATCCGCTAAGATGCGCGGTGGGAGAAACCGTTGCTTTAAAAAGTCGTGCAAGTTTTGCAGATCATCCGGGCTGTCCGGGCTGATGGCGTTGCCTGCATCCTGGAAGGCACCCGCAAGCATCGGCAGCACCACCCCCCAGTAATACCTGTTCTGATCGCTGCTGCGTTTCTTAGTCACCGGGCGGAAGATCGCGCTGAACTCCCGCCCGGCAAACAATGCCCGCACCTCGGCGGCCAGCCGCTTAGGCAGCACGATTGCGCCGGAGGCGTTAACGCGGCCCAGGTAGCGGAGTTCTTTCACTTTACGCTTATTGAAGGTTTCGTATAAGTTATCTGCGCAGCTTCAATAATCTCCCCGGTTTCGTCATCCACAATGGTAACGCCGAAGGTTTTGGCCGCCTGTAAAGAAAGCTGCTCAATCCGCTTGCGCCGATCGGCAATTTGTTTCCATTGCGGCACATGGTCGTACTTTACCATTTGCCGGGCGGGTACTTTTGTAAACGTGCGCCCGGCGAAGCTGAATTTGTTTTCTGGATATGCGACCGCTTCTTTTACCGCGTATTCTTTTACGCGCTCCATCGCCGAGGCGATGGCCTGGGCCATGTCGGCCATGTGGGCAAAGGTTGCTAGGGCGAAGGTTTCGCCCTGAATCACGGACTCGGTGCTTAGTTCGCACCACTCCAGAATCATTTGCTTAAGTTCCTGCTTAAGTTCCATTTTGATTTTTTTGTCTTAAAACAAACTGCTTTGCCGGGTCTTCCGGCTCGCGCTGAATTTGTTCTAAGTCTTTGATTAATGTTGTTAGTTCGTCGGCATTGTTGAGGTGTAAAAAATCCATATACCAATCCCGCAGCTCCGGGCTGATGTTCGCCCCGTGGATCAGCCCCTCCGCCCGGCCAAGTGCCTGGGCGGTGGGCTTGTATCCGCGGAAGTTTCCGGCATTATCCCATATCTCATCCACGGCACACCTGGATGAAGATGGTGGCGGCCGCTGACGAAAGGTCTTCTTTGTTTATGCCGGAGCCGAAGGGCTTGTCTGGATCGCCTTCAATCAACTTGGCGTAAATATCCAAATACAGCCCCGTCAGCACGTGCGCCCGCTTTTGCAGGGCTTCGACCGCCTCCAGGCTTGAAACGTCGGCCTGGGGCTTCTGTGGGGCTTGTGGCGTGTTTTGCGCAGTGCCTGCGTCCGGCGTTCCCGGCGCGGGGTCGAAGTATTGCCCGTTCTTGCGCACGTTTACGCGCTGCCCGCGCTTCCAGTCGGCAATGGGGCTGTTTGGGTCTCCCCAGATTTGGGCCTCGGTGCCGTCTTCCAACGTCACCTTTACGTTAATTCGCGGGCCTCTGGTTGTTTGTTTTGGCTCCCGGGCCTCGTATTTGACGAGGGCGGGGAGGATGATGGGTTGGCTCATGCTTTTGTGTTTAGGTTTTCAATACGCTTATATAGGTGATAATTGTCATAAATGCGCTTTGCATTGTCCACGATCATCATCTCCCAGATGTTGCCATCTGTAGTGATTTTGTAGGTTTTTGTTTCCACCCCACCCCCCGCACTTGGCGGCAGCGGGTCGGGGATGGATACCCCTGCTTGGTTAAAGGACGGGTACAGGTAGCCGACTGCGTCGGCAAGTTTGATGGTCAGCGGGTCGCCCTTTGGCGGGTAGAATGTTACCCACTCTTGGAAAAAGCTAATTTGCATAGGTAATTATTTAGATTTTTACAAAATACAATTCAAATCCCCAGGTTTTAGGCATGGGCATAGCCTTGGCGGTATCCCAATAATCTAAGATCATCGCCTGGGCGCTCTCAATATCCTTGAAAGCACCAATGCGCGTGTTTTGCTCCAGCCAACAACCGCCAAGCGCGCGGCCATAGTTCAAGCTCGTTTCGCAAACGTAAGACCTACGCGGGAAGTTGCTAAAATCGTCCTGTGGTGTTGGATATCTGTACCCTTCCGGCACCAGGCCGCGCGGGTCTTCTACGGCATATTTGTTGTAATATACCGTTCCGTTAAGTTGGATGCGATAAGGTGTCTTAACCTTAAACCACACATTAAACTCATCGATTGACTTTGCCAACGGGATAAGGTCGCCGTTGTTGAAGTGGGTAGGTTGAAAGTTTTTCATATTGTTTTGCGTTATTGTTACACAAATATAAATATAATATTCTATTCTACAAATATTCTTTTAAATATTTTGTAAATATTTTTCAGCGATATATATTTGTGTAAAATTTACAAATATGAATAAAGAACAAGAAAAGCAATTAAAGATGGTGAAGACCTTTCACATCTCCCAGGACACCGCCGCCACCTTCGAGGAGCTGCGCCTGGAGCTGTTCCGCTCATCCGGCCTGCGGGTCGGGTCAAGCGATTTTTTTGAATACCTGGTGCGCGAGGCGGCCAAAAAGAACGAAAAACAGTAACATTTAAAACAGAAAACGATGCAGAATCAAAACCACAACTTTCAAAACAGGTCTTTTCAGGACTTGATGGAGACGATCACGGCCAATATGCCGAGCTTGACGTTCTTCGGGATAATCTTAACGTACGGCATTACGGCGGGGTTGAACGTGCATTTTTTGCCGTTGCCCGCCCTCTACAGCATCCCCGCCGCCCTGGCTATCCAGTTTGGCCGCTTTGCGGTGGTCTTCACGGACTTCTTAAACCCGACCGGGAAACGCTCCCCCTGGCCGCCTATCATCGCCACCGCCGCGACGGTGATCGCTTTGGTGGAGTTTGGCTATTCGGTACAGGATATGCAGATGGAATCCACCTGGACGGATGCGCGCTACTGGAGCGTTTATCTCTTCGGCGGGATGCTTATCGTATTTGGCTACATCTTGGAGCTTAACTTTATCTCCAAGGGTGCCGAGGGTTACGGAATGCAACGCGCCCGCGTTATGCCCGGCGCAACGCACGAAGTAACGCAGCGCGCCCGTAACGTTGCCCAGGAATTTAGCGAAGCCGTTGCGCCAAAATCCAGGCCAATCATCGCCGGATTTCAGCATAACGACAAACCGGATGCAACGCCGGAAAAGCACGTTTCAACTGATTCTCCCGCGTTGCCCGAGGACATTGTTCGCGATGCTATCCGGGCACAACAGGCTAAGTTGCGTGCATATCGCCATAAGGCGATTAACGGCATTGGCAACCCGGTAACGGTGAGCAACGGCATTGCTAAGGCGGAGGCGGAGCTGGCCCGGTTGCGCGGGATGCTGTAGCGATATGGGAATAATCATAACGCCCCGGCGCGGTTGCCGGGGCCGCCCCGACAGGGGGACTTAGCGCAAAAAGCCCCGGCCCCTTTACAGGACGCCGGGGCTTGCTAATTTATCACCATCCAAAAAACCAACGTTACTTTTTGAGTGCATCGAAAAGCAGATCTACTGCTTTTACCACAAAGCCCTGTAAGTCTTCGCTCGCCTTGCCCTTTGCCAACAGGGGCACAATCACCGCGCTTTTTACCAGTGCCTCCAGCTCCTCCGACGTGGCCACCGCGCCAAAGTACTGTTTTACCTGTGCCTTGTTGTCTGGAGCCTGATCGCTGTAAATGCGAAGCACGGTAACAACCTGTGCAAACAAAAATACCAGCAAATCCTTTTCGGCCTGGTTATCCGCCGAGGCCACCACCTTTGCGCCGAGCTGCTCGATGTACGCCGCCAGGTCTTTGTTTATCCAGGCGAGGACTGCGCCGCGCACCTGGTCGGCGTTGGCCGCGTTGTCGTCGTTTAGCACCTCCAGGAGCTGCCGGGTAATAGGGAAGACCAAGTTAATGCCATCTTCAACCGTCTGGTTTTCAATCCGCTTTTCGATCTGATTTTCAGCGAAGTTTAGCCCAACTTCCGCGACTTTTTTTACCAGGTCGGAGACTGGTTTTACTTTGTTTTTGCTCATGTGGAAAGTTTTTTAAAAATATTTTGCAAAACACTTGACAAATGTAATATTTAATATTATTTTTGTCATATCAATTAACCACTAATACACGACACGATGGAAAACTTAACAGAAACAATTGAAAAAGCAAAAGAAATAATGACCGCGGCTAATATGCCTTTTGTAACAATTTGGGCATACGGCAAATCAGGCAAATCTTTTGGTTTCAACTTTGAAAGCAAACCAGTTGGATTCACCGTAAAAGAATTTGGCGTAAAAAGAACAGTGCTTCAAGTTATCAACAATATTTAACCCCCAGCCCGGCACTTTAGCCGGGCTTATAACCACTTAAAAAAAACCATCATGACAAGCGCAACCAATCTAAAAAAAGCCGCCACCGCCCTCAACATTACAGTTCGTGAAGTCAATAACGGGACAATGTACGGATTGCAGCTGTCCGATTACGTATACTACTGGTGGGCTATACTTGAAGACGGTACGGCCATCGTCAGCCACATTTACAGCCAAAGAACAGGCAAAACCAGCAAAAACCTCAAGCGCCTTTATGCCGCCGAAAAGAAAATCCAAAGCCTGGCACTTTAGCCGGGCTTTTTCATTTACAGCTTTTTGTTCTTCCCTAAATACCAAATCAAAGCCCCCACCGCCACAAGCACCAGGAACGCAAAAGCGAGGGCAAAATCATACGCGCTCACTTTTTCCCGGTTTTGCGCCGTATGAAATCGGTAATAAACCCAGGGTTGGCCTCCAGTTCGTCTGCCACCTTAAACACGATTTCGGAAATTTCCTTTACCAGCATCCCGATTAAAAACCCCAACGCCGCATAAGTAGAAGGGGTGTCCTTAAAGCCCAGCCAGTGCGCCAGGAATGGCCCGATGGCCACTGATGCGCCAACCCCCAGGATAATCGCCGCGAAGGCCTCCCATACCTTCAGTCGGCGGTGGCGGGCATAGATCAACGCGCCCATAAATGCCCCAAAGGCCAGGAATGGGGCGTTGCTGCCGAGTCCTTCAATAAACTTTTTTATCTCGCTCATTTCCCGGATACTTTATTTTCGTACCATGCTTTACAAATCTCCCAGGCCTTTGGCTGGGTTTGAACGTACGTCCATATCGCGGGAGCAGGCCGCCCCGGGTCATCGTCCACGTGCAAGGTGCTACCCATAATGCCGAAACGCCTAAAGCCTGCATCCCAAAAAGCATCTAACAACTTTATCCAATCCCCCGGATGGCTTATCCCCGCCGCTGGTCGCACGTCCACCGCATAACCTTGTTCGTGCGCGCTCTTAGGCACGGCTCCCGGATGTGTGCGCCGGATGCGCTCAGCATCGGCGGCGGTGCGAAAGGCATGGTTTACCTTTATCGCTTGCCCGTAGATGTCGCGCGCCGCTTGCAGCTTAATCAACGTGCCGACGCGCATCATGCCACCCGTGCCCGGAGCGGTCTTGCTGTCAAACTCGGATAAATTAAAGTCGCGTATGCTTATCATTTCGCTATTTTTTTAGCTCTCTTAGCATTCGGATTAAATACACCTTTTTGTCCATTTCTTTAGAAAAAGCCGCTAAGTCTATGTGCATGGCCTCGCGCTTTGCGTGCATTGCGTTTATTTCGTCTTGCAGCTCCGCAATGTGCAAGTCTAAGAGGTCGGGTAGGGGAGGCTCATCCGGCCACAAAAGATCATGCTTGGTCATCTGATCTCCGGTCTCCACGGTGTCCAGTTCTGCGCCGTGCGCCGCAGGAAAACGACCCTATCCGCATCGCACCAAAGTGCCGGGCTGATCTGGTATAGATTCATCGGCCCGGCTGCATTAAACGCGCTAATCCGCATCGTTGCCCCGACCAAGTACGCCGCCTTTGCAGTACCGCCGCCCCACGTTGCCCGTAGCTTGCTTTGTGCATTTCGGGAAAACACGATTGGGATAGGGGATACCCCCGGCTGCTCAAGCTGCCAAGTGTCCATTAAAAAGGTGCTGTCGTACTGCATCTGTACCTCGGTGAGCGGGCTAACATTATACGCCGCCTGAAAGCCGTTGTCCTGTTGGATAATCGTCGTCCAAAGCCTGTCGGCTTTTAGCACTTCGGTGGCGGCTTGTGCAAGTGCCGAAGCGCGCCGAACCATTGCGCCTTCGGTGTAGTCGGCAAATTGCTCTAAGTCTCCGATAAGCTGCGAGGTCTCGGCATAGCTGCCATTAGCCTGCGTTGTGCGCTGGACTAAAAAGAAATTGCTGCCCTGTTGCACGCTATACGCTGTGTCGGTCTGTGCGGTGGCGAGGCAGGGGAGGAGGGAAAGAAAAAAGAATATGCGTTTCATAGTGTGGAATTTTAATAGATTGAGTAAAAGGTATTTATGTTGCTTTGTATTCCGCTGCGATTTGCGCTTTGGTCTGTATCCCAAATTACAAGCTCCTGAAAAAAGCCTTTTTGCCAATTGTAAGGCGCACCTCCGGCATTCATAATGAAGAAATCGTAACTCATTGATCCAGCTGTAGGATTGTTTGTGCTTGTGTTATTTTTAATCGCCGAACCATTTTCGTGATACATTGAACTCCTATCTGCTGCGGTTGCATTGTCGGCATCAGCATCTATATAAATTAAAGTTTGTGCATTTGCCGTGACAAGATTATTTGCGCTAATATTTGTAATTGGTTGCGGGTCACTCGATGCTCTGGTTACAAAATGCCCTATCGCATTATTTCTACTAACACTCGATCTATCATCATGGAAAAACGCCATACCGCGTGCGCTTCCTGTTAATCTATTTGAACCAAAAAAAGTAAGCACATCATTTGGATTAGTAACATCACTTGGTTGACCGACCCAGTAAAAGGAGTGCGCTGTTCCGTCGTGCATAAAATTTGCCCATGCATTATTGTTTGGAAAAGACATTTCATCGTCAGTTCCGTCGCCATATAGTGCAACTTCATTTTCGCTTTTTTCAAGTACACCAGAATTTACAATACGTGGCTGTCGAGACGTTGTATCTTGTCTAAAGTCTCGCGCGTTTCCAGATTGATCGTAAATTACCCTAACAAAGCAATTTGTAGAAGCGCAAAATGTTTTTAAAGTGGCTGTATCTAAATAATTAGAAACAAAACCTATTGTATCTAAAAGACTATCAGATGACCTTCTAACTACAATACAATCCCCTGTGTATGCAGTGCGTAATTTTCTAAAAGATAAAGCTAATTCTGCATTTGGGTAATCATCCAAAACAAGTGCCGCCGCCGGAGCCGCAAACTGATAAGAGTTAATATATATCTGCCCCGCCGCAATGCCCGGCAACAGCAACAAAAGCCAAAGTATTTTTTTCATATCTTTTATCTTATATAGTAAATTGTAATTTTTAGCCCCTTCGTACCCGTGCCTGCCGTGTCTATGTCTATGGTCATCTCCGCATCATCTGCAATTGCACTATCCGAAATCACCGCCGCCGTGGCAGCCGTTACGCTTGTTTTTTCGTTAGCGTCTATCGTTAGTTTTGTCGCGCTCATTATCGTTGTGCCACTTTCATTAATGTCTATGGTAGGAGTACCCGACGTAGAAGCCGTGTTTACATTTGCTCGAAGTCCGGTAATGGTCATAGCAAAAGGCGCGCGAAAAGTTACCTTAGCCGTGCCCGTTGTCAACGCCGTAGTTTCATCCGATGCGGCTATGATCATGGCCAACGTATCGGATTTTGACCTAAGCACCCCGCCCGACAAGGTCAACCCCGCCCCAACCTGCACCGTGTCCGTTGTGCCGTTGCTTTGCGCGCCGAGTAACCGCGTTGCATCCCCGGCGCGTCCTGCAAAGTTTGTCTTTGCACCCGTTACGGCAGCACTGTCTATTGTCCACGTTGCGCCGCCGCCGGATACGGTGATATCTCCCTTGTCGCCGTCTCCAACGCCGCCGCTGCCTACCTTTGCGTAAGTGCTTAGCATCGCGGCGGTGTCTGCGGCATTTATGTAGGTTAGCAGCATTGCCGCCGTGTCTGCTGCATTTATGTACGTCGTTAACATTGCCGCTGTATCTGCCGCGCTGATGTAGGTGCTTAGCATTGCCGCCGTGTCGGCAAAATTTACATAAGTGCTAAGCATTGCCGCCGTATCGCTAATATTCAACTTTGCAGCTAATTCAAAATCGCGGGCAAATACGGATGTATCGGATATGTTTAGCTTTAGATTTATCCTGTTGGATAGCGATGTAGTATCTTGTTTTTTTAGATACGTGCTAAGCATTGCTGTGGTATCGGATATGTTTAGCTTTAAGTTTATCCTGTTGGATAGTGAGGCTGTATCCGCTGCATTTAGCTTTGAAGCCAAAGCGTTATTAGCCCAGGCCTTCGATGCAAGCACCGACGTATCCGCGCTCACCGTGCCCGTCGTGGTAATAGGGGAGGGGCTGACCGTTATCCCATTGCCCGCGCTGATGCTTGTTACCGTGCCGGAGCCACCCCCACCGCCACCGCCACCCGCGCCGATGCTGTCTTTGACGGCCTGCGCCAAATCGTCCCACGTCACCGCGCCCGCGTCTATGCTCCAGGTCTCGCCGAAGCTGCCAGAGACGCTAATATCGCCTTTGTCGCCGACCAATTTTACGCGGGTATATTTTGCGATGCTGTCCAAACGGCTTTTCTTCCAAGACCCACCCTGTATGTAGTACAGTTTTACCGTGTCGGCTGCCGTGCCCGCGCTGATCTCCGAATCGCTAAGGACGTTGACCGTGTCCTTTGCGGTCTGTGCCCCGGCCAGGGCGGGGAGGATGAGGAATAAAAATAATATGCGTTTCATAGTGTGCGTTTTTTTAATTTAATTACCTGATGCAGTGCCGACCCAGTACCAAACATTATTAACCCTGGGAAACGTTATACATATTAGCCGAAAATTTGGCACGTCCTGAATATCAATTCCATTTTTCACAACCCATTTACTCACTGCCGTATCGTAATATCTAAAATAATTACCTGTTGCAGTTTTTAACGTAATTGTGCCAGCGTAACTATCGTTATAGTTTTCGGTGATAAAATTTATTTCAAATCCATTGTAAGTAAAAGAAGGGTCTGGTAATACAATTTCTTTATTTGCCGTTGTAAGGCTATCTATATATGTATATACGTTCAATTTTCTAAAAGCCCCAAACGTGCCATCAATCCAATTTGCAACGGAATTTGATGCGCTATCGTTTAAAATATAATAATTTATGCCGTATTGAGATGGCCCTACCGCGTAATTTGCAATTTTTAAAGTTGTTACTGCTCCATCCGCAATATTAGCCGCCCCCACCCCCTTTACCGCCAACAACTCCCCAGAGCTATTTTTCCCGTACAAGCTATCCACCGTGCCGGACGCACTGCGTCTAATTTTAACTACCCCACTACTGGCAATAGTAAAATCCGGGTCAAGGCCGATGCTGTCCGCGCTCGTATTCCCGCGCATCGTTATCTGTCCTCCGGTCATGTAAATTTCTGCATTGTTGCCCCCGGTTTCATCCTGCTTAATGCCGTACTGGTTTACCACGGCATTATTTCCGGTCGTGGTATTGCCCACCAGGACAAAGTCTTTTTTTATTTGCACATAGTCCGCGCCGCCCGCTGCCTGCCGAAATTGCAAATCTGCGTTCCCCATGCTGATTAAGCGGTTGCCCTTCAACGTCGCGTCCATGTTATACAGCGAGGTATCTTTGCCCGGCTGCCAGATCGTGCCGTTGTATCGCAGAATATCGCGCGCTATCGCGCCCTGCGTGTTTACGTTGTGCAGCTCCCCCAGCTCGTAGCCATTTTGCACCTTTACGAATATCTCGCCGTTGTTCTTTTTCGTGATCACATAGCCCACAAGTACGCTATGTACCGGGGCTGTCGGCTTATCGTGCGTAAAGCCGCCCGGCACGGTATCCAGCCAAAGGGCTTCCCCTTCCGTTAGCGCGCTTGTATTTATGCCCTTAATGTATCCGCTTACGAAAACAAAGCCGCTATCGTTATTATCTATTGCCTCCGCTGTTATGCCAAAAGTCACTGAGCTGCTCATTTCCGCATCCGCATCCGCTAAACTAATTTGCGGACGTTGCCCCGTTGCGCCGGAGATATAGACAACTTTGCCCTTTGCAATTTGGCTTCCGGTAACGTTGCGCACCAGGTGCGCCTCGGCTTGGCCCAGGGGCATTTCTATGTCTCCGCTCATGCCCAGGTGTACCGTGCCGCTTTGCGCATTCCAAATCATTTTGCCCGTTGTTGCCGTTCCCTCGTAGGTCGTTACAAATTGTATGCTATCAACCGGATTGAATTCACCTGCCGCTAAAATGCTATCTTTTAGTGCCTGCGTTAAATTATCCCAGTCCACCACCGCCGTATCTATCATCATCACTGCCCCCGCATCGCTTACGATTATGTCGCCCTTGTCGCCGTTGGGTATCGGGTCAAATTGCACCTGCTGACCGTTTACCGTTAAAAATATCGTTGTTTGCGACCCGCTTTCGACAACGCCCACCACCGCGTTCCCATCCCAGGGGAGGCGCACGTCCGTTAAATTGTCCACCACGACCGAGGTTTCCCCGGATGCGCCCTGCGTTACGCTTAGGTTGGTTACGCTGTTTATGGTCATCGTGCTATCCGTTGCCGCAAGCGTTATGTAATCACCCGCAACAAAAGCAACGCTATCCCCCGTGCTGCTGCGTAACGTCACCGGACTTGTTGCTCCTGCAAAGCTCAAATCCGTTTCCCCCGTGCCACCCAGTGCAATGCTGTCTTTTACCGCCTGGCTTAACATCGCATAGTCAACGTGCCCCGCCGGGATCGTTACGTCTAAAAATATTTGCCCATCCTGCGCCGCCGCAACTTCCGTAACGGTAACAAGCCCCGTGCCCGTTATCGTTACGGCGTGCGTTATGGTCGTTACGGTAAGTATTCCAATCACCGCGTTCCCATCCCAGGGGAGGCGCACGTCCGTTACGTTATCAACTATTACCGTTGCGCTTGTGCCGCCTTCGTCGGTATCGCTAAGGTACAGCGTTGCCCCGTTACCTCCATCCGCGCCAACGCCAAGCTGTTGCGCTGCGCCGCCGTCCACGCGCTGCCATCCCTGTTTTGTTTTGATATAACGGTACAGCACGGCGTTGACCGTATCCAGGAGAAAGTACGCATTAGCAAGTGCGGCGGGCTTCACCGTTACCGTATCCGCGACCGTGCCCCGGTAGATCAGGCCGTCGCCCGTGGTCTGCCATCCCAGGCGCGACTTGTTCCCGGTGGCCGGGAACTGCCCGTAGGCAGCCCCGGCGATGAAAACAATCAACAGTATGCCTAAAAAACGATGCAGCATTATTGTATAGTTGTAAATACAATTTCGTAATTACTTCCGTCGTAGTGCGAATTCGGGTCTATCGTGATTATTGCCCCGGCCTTGCTCCACTGGCTACCCAGTAGCTTTTGCCCATTTTGATATACGGTAATTTGCGCCTCGTTGGCAGGCATTGCCCCGTCGTTTGCTGTAATGGTTAGCGTGCCTGAGCTTGTATCTAAAAACTCCTGTCCAAAAATTCGCACGCTTTGAACCTGTGGCTGCGCGCTGATGCTTTGCCCGACGTATGCGCCAACGCCGCCGCTTCGTAGCGTGCCTCGCGTTGTCGCGCCCCGGCTGCCTAAGTTTTCCTCCTCTATTAATTCCACGGTCTTTTCTGTCCATCCGCTCGCTGCGCTTTGGAGCCGGAACCAGTCGCCGGAGGTGATTTCAGTCTGTGGATCGAAGTCGCACCCGGTTGTTATCCAATAGGCGGATGCGTAGTATATAGCCAGGTGCGGCAATAGGCATTTCTCCGCCGGGGCTAAGTTCTGAAAACTGCCCCGGATATAACGCTGTACTGGCGTTAGTTGCCCGCGGATGATTTCGTTTGCCAAAAGTTGGCTAAAGGCTTTGCCCGTACCTGTGTTGCCCACCTTCCATGAATCGCTAAGCACCCAGGCCGAGGCATTGTCGTAAACTTCTATGTGCCCGGGTGCCACGGTGGTGGGGCCGTCGCCTATGCGCGTGCTTACCTCTATCTTTTTGCTTGCAAAAGCATTGTTTTCAGCTGCATATCTAAGCACGTCGCTTTGTCCGTCGAACGTGCCCACCTGCAACACTTCCAGATAATTTGTAAATACGGAAAAGGTATATTCTATGTCTCCTGGCAGTTGTGCCGGGGTGCTGATGGATTTTTCTACTCCCGACATCGTATAGGCTTTGTATGCTTCGATGTTGAAGGCAATTTCTCCTATTGCATTTGCAGGCAGGGGAGGGGTGACCAGGTTTAGCCGCATGATCGTAGCCACCGGCACCGGATCGCCGTCTTCTAAAATAATTTGCGAGGTGATATAGTAATATTTGCTTGTGTCCGTTGTCCAGGCCGCTTCGCCTTCTGTCCAGCCTCCCACCAGGCGATGATTCCCGGCCCGGATAAGCACGCGAAAGACAAAGAAGAAGTTTTCGAAAGGATTTACATCTATCCATTCACTTTCCAGTTTTAGCGTTGAAGTGTAGCTAATGCGGGTCTCGCCGCCAAAGCCTGAGACAAAGACCCCGGTTGAAACCAGGCTTGTATTATGCGTGAACACTTGCCCGGCCAACAGATTAACCGCTTGCAGGTGCTGATAATCTACCGTTAGTTTTTTGATCGGTGCGTAATAGCTAAAAAAGCCGCCGGAAAAGCGTAGCAGTTCCGACGTGTTTAGCGCGGTCTGATTGTGCGTAATACTTAGATTTTGCCCGGTGGCGATGCTTTCTGTGCCGTCGAGGTGGTACGAAAAAACGGTCTTGTTGTTGCCCGTTAAGTATTCGTTTACCTGGATAAACCAAAAGTGTTTACCGCTAAACATAATCCGCGCCCCCCAGGCCGTTGCGATCTGGTCAAGGATATCGTAACAACTATAAAAACGCTCGTTGCCCTTGTTGTCCACCCAGTAAAAGGCGTTGCCGTTGATCCTGGAGCGGCTGAGCGGGTTGATGTTGCTTGAATAGGCATAGCTATCTTCGTGCCAGTTGCAAACGACCTTTAAAATGTTCTGATCTATCGTCTGCATATAGTTGACAATGCCGGATAGCTTTCCAATGCACCGTAAAATTATTGTTGTGAACGTATCGAATCCGGTGTAAGATGTTGTACCTGCAATAGCGTAGTCTATGCCCTTCAACAAGCCAATGCCGTCGGTGGCGGTGATGTTTGCCACATAGCCAATCTGCAAAGGCACATCCTCGATGCTTATCAAGTCGGTGACAATGTACCCCGTCCAGTTCTGCACCAGGCCGTCTATGTCGCTATATTGGAAGGATAGTAACAAAGAACTTTCCTCAGCCGTTACCAGGCTATCAATAAAGTCCTGTATATCCTGATGATCAACGACAATGCCAAGTTGCAATTCACTGCCAATAACGCCAACAAAGCGTTCCTTTGTATCGTCACCGCGCCAATTAATCTTTAAGGAAACGGCCTTAAACTCTGCACTTACACCGGAGTAGTTGCTATCCGATATAACGACCGAATAGGTACTTTGCTTTTCGCTTTGCCATTGCCCTTGCAACCTTGTTCCCATCAGCGCACCCGGTTTTGGCGCAGCTGTGCGCGTTCAACTAATAGCAACAAGTCGTTGCCGCTTATCCTGGCCTCGGCAACCATGCCCCCACCTCCGGCACCATCCAAAAGGCTGCGAAGTTTAGAAAGCGGCGCGATGACCTCCGGGTCAATTCGGGCGTTCGGGTTGTCGCCGACGGTGGCGAGGGTGGGAGCGTAGGCAAGACCGCCCTTTGCGAGTTTTGGCGGAGATATTTTGTTAACAAGCGTATTAAATAGCAACGCCGCCGCGCCGCCCGCCGCGCCTGCGATTGGTACAGCCAGTGGCCCAAGTGCTTTTCCGATTGGGCCTTTTAAAATATTACTTACGATACCAGTTACACCTTCTTTTATAAATGCGCTAATTGTTTGCCGTGCTGCCTGCAACGCCGCATTTCCAAGTTTTCTAAGATTCGTTTCCCCCTGCGCTGCTAAGTCGGCAAAGGCAGAGGCGGCGGCGAGGGTTGCATCCCCAAGACCCTCAACAATTGTTTTTGGCTGCTGTATGGATAAAAGCGTTTCCCTAAATCTTGCTGCTGCCGCCTGCGCCTGGTCAAAGGATGCCCCCAGGCTAAGCGTTGTTGCTGCAACGGCTTGTGTGGTCAAATCAAGGGTTTGCAATAGGGGTATATCGAAAAATTCACGGGGTGCGGCGGGGGCGGGGGTGGGGGTTGTCGTTGTACCTGCGCCGCGCTGCGATGTTCTTAGGGATGCTTCAAGCTGTTTAATCCTTGCTTCTAATGCGAGTACTTCGGGGCTTTTGTCGGTGCCACCGCCGCCGCCGGAGGTGGTTCTTGAAACGGTACCTAATGTCTTATCAAGTGCTGCCTGCGTTTGCCGCGAAGCATTTGTTAATTCGTTTTGCGCGGCCTTTACATTTTGCAGCCTTTTTTCAAGATCGCGTAAAGAGGCGGCCAACTGTATATTTGTTGTTGTATTTGTTGCCGCAGTTGTGCCATAACTTGCATCTGATGTAATTAAATTACGGGTACCTTTTGCAATAACTTCTCTTTGTCGTGCAAGCTTTGTTTCTATTTCATATTGTTGTGTAGCAAGCTCAACAAGCCTTTCGCGTTGTTTTTCTAAAACGCCCTCAAGGGCCGCCAAACGAATTTTCTTTTCAAATTCAGTATTTGCCGCTGCTTGTGCAATTTTGATACGATCTATGTTATCGCCCTCTTTGATTAGCTGAGGGAGGTAGTCTTTATACTTAGAGTTTATTTCATTGATTAATCTTGATCGGGTTTCCTGACTTGTATTGCTATCATTTAATGCAACAAATAGATTATTCAATTCAGATTTTTGTCCAATAAGCTGTTTTGTATTTTCACTTAAATAATCGTTATATGTATCAACGGTCGGATTTAATTCACGATAATTTTTTACAATCGCCGCAATGATTACGCCAATCGCAGCTAATGCGATGCCAACAGGGCCTAAGATAACAGATACAACCCCAAAAGCTTTTGCTAATAATGTTGCCCCTTGTGTTGCTAATGTTCCAAGACTTGCAATTTTTGCGATTCCTATTAACAACGGCCCTATTGCGACCGTTGCGGCAAGGGCTTTGACAATAAATGCCTGTGCCTCCGGCGATAAAGCCTTAAACCTATCAACCGCATCCTGAACACCAGACGCAAGCCTTTGAAAAATGCCTGTTAAATTTAAACTTGTGGATATTGTCCTTCCGAGTTCAGATAGCGAAGTGCGCAGACTGTCGCGTAAATTTTCGAAGCTGTTAGATAGTCCACCCTGTACGCGTTCGAGTTTTGCAAATTCCGCTGTTGTCCTGGCAATAAATTCTTCTGATGAAATACCCAGCTTTTGCAGTTCCTCGCTATCCGCCGTGCCAAACGCCGCCTGCAATGCCGGACGTATTTCGAAGATGCGTTCGTTCAACTGGTTAATTTCCTCCGCTGAAATTTTGCCCTTTGATGCTACCTGCGTAAGCGCCAAGATTGCTCCGTCAAATGCCTCCGCACCACCGCCCGATCTTGCAACCGCGTTGCCGTATTGCGTTATGATTTCCTCTGCCTGCCTGGCACTAATGCCGACTGCTTGCAGTCGCGTAGATGCCTGGACAGCTTCGTTAAAGCCAAGCCCCGGGGCTTCGGCAACTTTGCGCAGCCGTTCGATTTCCTCGGCTACATTTGTGCCCTCGGCTGCCACGGCGGCGAAGGCGCGCTCCAGGCTTTCAAAATCCCCGAACGCTTGCACGGATGCCGTGCCAAGTGCGACCAGAGGAAGGGTAAGCGATTGCGTAAGATTGGTACCAATGTTTTCAAAGGTGCGCTGAAAGCGGTTGATGCGGCGCTCCACCTGCTGCATCCCGCGCTCAAAGTCGCGCACACTTGCGCCAATCCTTACATTCAAATCTGCTATCCCTGCCATATCATATATTTCTTACAACATCTAAATCTACGGCCAACCCTTCACGAACAATTATCTGCGCCGCTTTGCGCTTCATAAGCTCCAACGCCTTGCCCTTTACCTGTTGCAAGGCCGGTACCATGATTCGCAGCCGGAAGGCATTGGCGCTTCCGTACACCATGTGCGCGTAATATCCATTAATTTTTGTATCGCTGTTGAATATCTGTCGGGCAGTTCCCGTAATTGGCCCACGCCCTCGGTAATATGGACCGATAACAACCTTATACGTTTTCTTCTTGTATTTCTGCCTTTTGTCAGCAATATCTACAATAGACCTCTTTAAATTGCCCGGATAATATACGCCCGTTTTGCGCCCTTTCCCGGCGGGGGCTTTAATGCGCCCG